>Ga0233424_10000074_pt1 | contig 137238 bp, 114 predicted proteins | sample Watercolumn_Towu_FD_181011 | JGI IMG/M metagenome (GOLD analysis project Ga0233424, IMG submission 181011) | Freshwater microbial communities from Lake Towuti, South Sulawesi, Indonesia - Watercolumn_Towuti2014_125_MG | ecosystem: Environmental > Aquatic > Freshwater > Lake | place...
ATCGTCGTGCTGAAGCTCGAATCGTCGTGCTGAAGCTTGAGTCGTCGTGCTGAAGCTTGAGTCGTCGGCGTTGCCCAACGCCACCCAAACGCCACATGCCCATCGCCAACCTCCTGAAGCGATTCGCTCGCCCAGTCAAACTGGCGGTCAAACAGACGATCATTCGTCATCACAAATCGAGCGGCGAGGTGTTGTTCAGCGACACAACGCTGCGTGACGGCGAACAAATGCCGGGTGCCACGCTGGAACCGGACGACAAGCTCCGGATCGCGCTAGCCCTCGAAGAAGCGGGCATCCATTCGCTCGACGCCGGCTTTCCCGCATCGTCGCCCGCCGAGATCGCGGCGATCCAGCAGATGGTCGGCAAGGTCAAACGGCCCGTGCTGACGGCGCTTTGCCGCACGGTACGCGGTGATATCGACGCGGCGTTTGAGGCCTTGCACGGAAACCCGGCACACAAGCGCGGAGTCAGTTTGTTCGTCGGAACCAGTCCGTTGCATCGTCAGTACAAACTCCAGAAGGACCGAACGGAGATTCTGCAGCTCGTCGCCGACACCGTTGGCTACGCCAGCGAGAAATTCGACATCGTCGCTTTCAGTCCGGAAGATGCCAGCCGCACGGAGAAGGAATACCTCACTGAGGTGTATCGTGCGGCGATCGATTCCGGAGCCACCACCATCGGCTTCCCGGACACGGTGGGGCTGTGTACACCGGAGAAGGCCCGCGATTTCATCCGCCACATTCAGGATACGGTTCCAAACCTGAACAAGTCGCTGCTCGCGGTTCACTTCCACAACGATCTGGGCCTGGCCGTGGCGAACACTCTGGCGTGCATCGACGAAGGTGCCAACGTCGTGCAATGTACAGTCAACGGCATCGGCGAACGGGCCGGAAACGCCTGCCTCGAGGAAGTTGTCATGGCGTTCACGCTGCATCAGGACCAGTATGGTCGCCGTCACAGCATCGACACGACGAAACTGGTTGGCCTTAGCAAACTCGTTTCAGCGATGACGGGCATCCAACTGGCTCCCAATAAGCCGATCGGTGGCGAAACGATTTTCGCGACCGAGGCCGGCATTCATCAGGACGGGTTGCTGAAGAACATCGACACGTATCTGCCGTTCCGTCCAGAAATGGTCGGCGCCGAAGGAGTGAAGCTCGTGCTGGGCCGACACAGCGGCCGCCGCGCCGTCGCACATCACCTCGAACAGCTCGGCCTCACGCTCACGGACGATCAGGTCTTACAGGTGCTGGAAGGACTCAAGGGAGTTCCCAAAGGGACGATGATCGACGACGAAATTCTTCGGCGATTGGCCGCCAAGGTGAAGTGAAACTCGAAAATGCTGGACGGCAAAAACGTCTTGAAACGAAAGTTGGCTCAGAGGCAGACCGCCTACGGCCTGTGGGTCACGCTCGAGGCGCCCACGATCACCGAAATCGCGGTGTCGCTGGGGATGGACTACGTCGTCGTCGATTCAGAACACGGGCAGCTTGACTTCAAGGAGTTGCTCGAACACATCCGCGTCTGCCGGAACACGCCGACGACTCCGCTCGTGCGCATCCCGGAGATCGAGCAGGGCACGATCAAACGTGTGCTCGATCTGGGCGCGGAAGGTATCCTCGTTCCGCAGGTGTACAACGCCGACGAGGTGCGGCAGGCGGTTCGGTTTGCGAAGTATCCACCGTGGGGCATTCGCGGCGTCGGAGGCGAACGCGCCACGGAGTGGGGAATGCAACTCCGCGATCGCACGCGATCGGCCAACGACGAGACGCTGGTCATCCCGCTGCTGGAAACCGTCGAGGCCGGTCAAAACCTTGCGGTCATTCTGGAGGTGAAGGGCGTCGACGCGATTCAGTTCGGCCCGGCTGATTACTCGTCGTCGGCCGGATACCTCGGGGAGTGGGAAGGACCGGGCGTCGCGGCGAAGCTCGTGGCATTCAAGGATCAAATCCGCAGCCGAGGCATCCCCTGCGGGATACTGGCCACGGACATCGAGAACGCGGTGATGCGGAAGACGCAGGGCTTCCAGATGATCGCCGTCGGCACGGACACGGGATTCCTGATTCGTGGCCTGCGCGATTCGCTTCAGGCACTGGCAGGAAAGCGTGGCTGAGCCGTCGCGCTTCGTCGGCTTCACAGCGGTCGAGGCGACCAGTATCTTGGAGCCTCTCAAATTCGTCCGACTTCAATGGGAGTCCGCATCCATGCCGAAGTTCTCACACGGGTTGTTCGCGCTGTCGTGGCCGGTTTTCCTGACGATTGGTGTTTCGCCCCTGGCGATGGCGCTTGCTGCCGAGCCCAAGTCCGCCGCGGTGACCGATCCCGGCCAAGCCGACTCCGACTACGCGCTGCAAGGCGAGTACTACGGCCACCTGCCGGGTCCCGACTGTTGCGAGGCGATGATCGGCCTGCAAGTGGTCGCCCTCGGCGGCGGCAAATTCGACGCGATTCAGTTTGCTGACGGTTTGCCGGGAAACGCCTGGAACCGCCGCGACAAGTGGCCACTCAAGTCCGAACTAAAGGATGGACGGCTGTGGATGATCGGTGACCGCCTGCAGTTTGTCGTGCGAGGCGCCGGCGCGGACGTGTTTGATCGCGAGGGGAGTTGGATAGGCCGATTGCAAAAAGTCATCCGTGAAAGTCCGTCACTCGGAGCGTTACCACCGGTCGGTGCTCTCGTTCTATTCGACGGCACACACGCCAACCATTTCGTCAACGGGAAGATCGCGGATGGTAAATTGCTGGCCGAGGGAGCCGACACGAAGCAGTCGCTGGGAGATGTTCTTCTGCATCTGGAATTCAAAACTCCGTACATGCCGCAGGCGCGCGGACAGGGTCGGGGAAACAGCGGAGTCTACATTCAGGGTCGGTACGAGGTTCAGATTCTTGACTCGTTCGGACTCAAGGGTGAAGACAACGAGTGTGGAGGCGTTTACAAAACGAAGGCCCCGGACTTCAACATGTGCCTGCCGCCGCTGGTCTGGCAGACGTACGACATCCATTTCACCGCACCGAGATTCGGCAAGGATGGCCAGAAGACTGCCAACGCTCGACTGACCGTGAGGCACAACGACGTGCTGGTTCAGAACGACATCGAGATCCCGAACAAGACCGGTGGCGGGTCGGCGGAGGGTCCTGATCGGCGTCCGCTCAAGCTTCAGAACCACGGCAATCCGGTCCGGTTCCGGAACATCTGGTTGATCGAGAACCCCGGTTCATACTCCTGCCGGCCGGAACCCTCGCTGGCCGAATCCGGTCACGTTCGCTGGCGGCCGATGTCCAACGAACGTGCTTGGTTTGAAGTAAACTGAAATCCGAAGCGGGATCGCCGGACGCCTCACGGCGCCCCACCCGGCTCACGCGAAGTGGCGGCGGCCAGCGGAGACCTGCCAGTGAGTCGCTCGACTTCCGACTTCGCGGGCCGCATGGCGCTGCGCCACTCCTTGTCGATGTCACCGGGCTTTTTGCCGAGTGACTTTTCGAAGAGGGCAACAATCACTTCGGGGTTAATCGGAACGTCCGGTCGCATGCCCCCGACGGCTCGATAGAACTCGATCAATTGTTTGGGGTGGCTGTCCATTAGGTGGTGCGTTAGGGCCCAAGCCTGCGCTTCGCCAAGGCCGATCGCAATTTCGGCTCCCGCCGCCGCTCCCGAAGCCGCTCCGCTCTCGCCACCGGCGGCAAACCCGGCACCCGCAGCGCCAGGCCGACCGAATCCCGGCCGTGCGGCAGCGCCCGGCGCACCATCAGCGCCGCCCACGAATCCACCGGCCGCACCGCCGCGCCCGAATCCACGGCCGGCGGCGCCGCCTTGCGTCTCGCCACCGGTCAGGGTCGGCGCGGCAAACGGTTGATTGAGACCGGAGAGTTGATCGCCCAGAATCGCCTCGATGCCCATCAGCGGCGACGCCTTGTCCAGAGCGCGATACGCCGCGAGTCGCAACTCGCTGGCCGCGCCAAACCCACTCCACGGCGCCTCGCGTGGAAACTCAAAGAAGCGAGCCAATCCCTGGTCGATCCAAATCGGAACCTCGACGCCCGGGGAGAACAGACCGCAGTTGACGGCCATCTGCCGAGCCACTTCACGCGAGACCGCTTCGACATCCGCGCCGTCCTGGGCCATCTCGGCCAGGGCCCCGAGCACCTCGGAACTGCGGACCAGCACGGCCACGCCGGGATCGCGTTTTTTCTTCGCCGCGGCCGCGGCGTCCCGTTGCTTGTCGGCAGACTGCTTGAGTTCGCTCGTCGCACCATCGCCAGCCTGATCGAGAAACACACAGAGGTTGCGCTCGCGATCAAACACTCCCGAATGTCCGCCAGCGGGCAACCCGGTGACGCTCTTGACGGCTTCTGAATAGTCACCCGTTTCCTTCAGTAAGACGGCCAGCAGCCGATCCTTCGGGGGTTCGAGCTTCAAATCGTGAGCATGAAACCAGTACAGAAAGCACTCGTAGGATTTCTCCATCAAGTCGAGACGTTCACGAGCTCGCGTCTTCTTTCGATTGGCATCAGGTTTCGAAGACGTATCGGTCGCCAATAGAAAGTGAGAGCTCTTTTCGATGCGGGATGCGCCGCGCCCAGCGATACGTTTCAATGCCGCTTCGGCATCGGTGGACTCGGGCAGGGGCGTTTCAAGTTTCTTCTTAAGTTCGGCCACGCGTGTCGCCCCCGGGTGCTTCGATTCGGCTTCGAGCACGCGCGTGATCGTCGCGTGGAACTCGCGGACCATCCCGTGCTTAAGCGCCCACAGCGCGACATGGAAGAGTTGATTCGCGTCCCGTCCCGCCTGTCCGGACTTCTTGCTGAACTCCTGCTGAATCGTATCCACCTTGTAAACCTGCACCGACTCGGCGGGGAAATGCAATGCGGAGCCGACGGCCGGATCGGTGATGGACACCGACTGGTCGCGCTTGTTCTCGGCAACTTTTCCCTGCAGCACGAAAAACAGGGGCGAATTCGGGTGCTGGTAGACCAGCACGTCGCTCCGGCCGAGTTTTGAGAGCGACAACAACACAACGGTCGAAAGCAGAATTGTCAGGCAGCGTATCATGGAGACTTCTCCCTACTGAGCCTTGTCGTTGCCGTGGATCGTGCACATTGCCTTGAAAATGGCCGGGTCGATGTCTGCCGAGATGATTCTTGCGGAGCCGTCAGCAAAGATCGCGTAGGCTCCGCCTTTCGGCAGGCCGCGAGAACCGAAGCCGCGCAGGTCATCGAGGTAGGGCGCACGGGCTCCGCGAACGGTGGCACCGCCGCCCATCACCCACGGCGACGCCAGTCCGCCGGAGCCGATGATCATGATCGTTTGCGCCTGACCGTCGGTAATTTCGTCGGGACGCGCCACGCGATCGTATCCGAACACACCTGCTCGCGGGTCGCTACGATTGAGCGTCGCCGCGATAACGTCCGGCGTGTCCTCGATTCCAGAAACACCGACGAAGTGGCTCAGTCCCAGGCCCGTGTACTGGGAACCTATCCAGTTCGTTCGCGGATCGGCTGGATTGAGAAACGCTGGGATCGCCTGCGACGCAGCCAACCGGTTTTTCGGATCGTCCCAACTCTTCTTAAAATCCAACTGGGAAAAGATGTCGTCTCGACCGATGAACGGCAGCAGCTGACTCATCCAACTGTAACCCGAGCGCAGTGGCAGTTGACCAACACGGACGACACCCTTGACCGCGGACGGCTCGGCCGTGGACCATTTCTGCATCCCCTGCGCGATCAGATCGAGCGAACCCTCGAACAATCCGTCTCCCGTCGCCGATGCCCCAGCCGCCTGCAACACAAAGCCGACAAGCGGCACTGCGGCGGCATCGTCGGGGAGCGGCAGCGGTGCCGAGATACGGAGGTTCTGTTTCTCGTGAGAGACGCTGACGCTGGCGAGGACGTTCATCACCATTTGCGTCAGTCCTGCGTCCGCACCTCCGACACCGGGGATGGACACACTTGCCACGCCTCCGTCGGCGGAACCCGCACCCGCACCGGCGTTGCCTGCGTTGGGGGGCCGCATCATCGCAGCTCCGGCAGGGGGACGCTGACCGGCTCCGCCTGGGGGACGACGCTGCGCAGCCATTTGAGCTGCCGCGCCACCCGGTCCGTCCGCCGCGCCAGCACCGCCGGCCGCCTGGACGTTGATCGGAGCCGCCCCACCCGGTTGTTGCTGGAACCCGGCTGGAGGCGCCGATGCGCCGGCACCCGCGCCAGCGCCAACCTGCCCTCCGCTCTGCTGAATCAGTTGCAAAGCGGTTTTGATTTGCTTCTCGACCGCGTCCGCCGTGGCCTCCGAATCGAAGCTGGCTCCGAAAACGATTTCGAACGAATTGGGATCACCCGCTCCCGCAGAACCATCGGGACCAACGGCACCCGCGCTCGCACCCGCCGCCGCGGGATTCGAAGTTCCTCCACCATCCGACCTCACTGCGCCAGGCAGTGCGCCGCCTGCCGGTCCGCCCGGAGCCGCATGACCAGCCGGAGCCCCGGCGGCCCCGCCACCGGGGCGCGCCGTCGCGCCGCCCGGCGGACCGTGACCGGCACCGGGGCCTGCGGCGCCATCGGACGGCGGACCGCCGGCGCCTGCCGGAGGACCGCTGGCGGATCCGCCTGGTGGGCCAAATCCGCCGGCACTGCTCGCTTCTCCCGAAGCGGATGGAGACGCTATGGCCACCGCGAAACCCTTAGGCATCAACGCCTGAGCCGCCAACGCAGCCACAGCGTCATTTGTGTTCTTGGCAATCTCCTGACGCAATGCGTCAGGGTCTTGAGACAGCCAGAAAAATGCCTGCGATGCCTTCGCGGCCTCCAATCCCAATCGGATCGAACCGGCCTTGGGATTCTTCAAGGCCTCAGTGACGGTTTTCAATCGGCCGATCAAGAGTGTCTGCGCGTCGAAGAACGCTACCGCGTTCTGGTGCAGGGGATGATCGGCCAGTTTGAAGATCTCCGCTTTGCCAACCTTCTCGACCGCGGCACCCGCCTGAAGTGACTTGCGAACGTCTTCGGGCACGAACTTGTCTTTCGTGCGGATGCAGAGCAGCACGTCATCGGCATCGCGGTTCGAGCCGATCCAAAGGGAATCAATCTGGTCGGGCTTGAGTCCCGTTCGGGCCAACAGCGGGGAAAGCGGCTTGAACTGACCAGCGAAGAATTTGCTGAGCGGATGCTCCGCCGCCGGCGGGCGCGCCCCGACGGCAACCTTGATCGCCGACGGAATGAACTCAATCAAATTCGGACCGTTGTAGGCCGGCTTTTCCGGTTGCGCGGCGGTGGTTTCCTCGGGATTTCCACCAGCGCCTGAGCCCGGTGCCGGCGCGGCCGGGCCAGCCCCCGGCACACCGTCGGTCGCGCTCGTGCCGGCTCCACCCTGACCTTGCGGTGCGCCTTGGGCGCCGGCGGCTGCGGCGTTTTCCTGTCCGGCTGGTTGAGAACCGCTCCCGCCTCCGCATCCGGCCACCACGAGCAACAACGCCATCGTTCCGAATCGCCGCCAGAAAGTGACCATGATCTGTTCCTACGAGAAGGGGAACCGGCCGCGTGCGGGTTTGAGTGTGGCACAGGCTTTGCGCGGTGTCAAGAAGCGGCGGCGTCAGGCGACGATTCGCGACGAGTTCGTCAAACGCGACAACCCGGTCGGAACCGACCGGGTTGCGGATTTCGTCGCGACGCCACCGCATCGAAGTTACAGCACCTTGGTGACACCCGGCACGGCAATCGCGTAGTTGCCGTCCTTGTCCGGCTGCACAGGCGGTTCGGCGTCGAAGGCGTAGCTCTTCGGGGACAGATCAATGTTCGACGCCAAGGCGTCTTTCCACTCGATCACTTTCCCCGAGTAGGTCGCCATGCGGCCCAAAATCGAGGTCATGCTACTGAGCGCACCGTACTCGCCTTCGTTGATTGGCTTGCCTTCGCGGATGCTGGCGAACAGATCGTCATGCTCCACCTGGTAGGGGTTGGCTTTCTTCCCCTTGTAGCGCCAGTCCTCACCGCCCTCGACGTTGATGTGGGAACCGCTGATGTCCGCCCAGCCCTTTGAACCCTGCGCGTGTTCGGACACGCTGTTCCAGCACCGGGGAATGTGCCGACACTGGCTGAACATCCGCGAACCATCCGCGTACTCGAATTCGACGAAGTGGTGATCGTAGATCTCGCCGTAGTCCTTCCCCTTGCGGACCTCACGGCCTCCCATGCCGTTGGCGCGAATTGGGGCCGCACCCTTCAACCAATTGGCCACATCCAGATTATGGATGTGCTGCTCGCAGATGTGATCGCCGCAGAGCCAGTTGAAGTAGTACCAGTTGCGCATCTGGTATTCCATTTCGGTCTGGCCGGACTGACGCGGACGAACCCAAACGCCGTCGCCGTTCCAGTAGACTCGCATCGTGTGGATGTCACCGATGGCACCGTCCTGCAGTCGCTTGATCGTCTCGATGTATTCGTACTGGTGATGCCGCTGCAAACCGACTCCGACAGCGAGGTTCTTTTTCTTCGACTCCTCCACAGCCGTCAGCACCCTGCGAACTCCGGGCGCGTCCACGGCCACCGGCTTCTCCATGAAGACATGCTTGCCCGCCTTCACGGCCGCTTCAAATTGGATCGGGCGGAAGCCGGGAGGCGTCGCAAGCACGACCAGGTCCACGCCGGCGGCAATCACTTTCTGATAGGCATCGAATCCGGTGAACTGCATGTCCGGCTTGACGTCAACTCGCTCCGGCGTATCGGAAAACTCGTTCTTCAATCCCTTCAAGCAACCTTCGAGGCGATCCTTGAACGCATCGGCCATCGCGACCAGCTTGACGTTCCCCTTCGTGTGCAGAGCCTGCGACGCCGCTCCGGTGCCGCGACCGCCGCAACCGATCAGCCCGACCTTGATCGTGTCGTCCGCCGCCGCGTAGGCACCCGCGAACGAACTCAAATTGCCGAGCACTCCCGCACCCACCGCCGCCACGGTGGAAGCCCTGAGAAACTCGCGGCGATTCGCCGGTGATGTCGTATCCACACTCGCATGTTTGGTCATGACCCAAATCTCCTTGTAAGATGCAAACGAATTCCTCCCCTCGCCCCCACAGGGGGAGAGGGGCCAGCAATTGATTCCTCCCCTCGCCCCCGCAGGGGGAGAGGGGTCGGGGGTGAGGGGTGAGCGCCTCCCAGCCTCGTCCGCGCCCGACGCTTCAACAACCATATCCCATGACACACCTTCACCCACGCTCGAACTCCTCCTGCCGCTCGCGTCTGGCGAGCCTCGCGCTCGGAACCGTCATCGGCTTCGTCAGCCTGATCGTTCCGCCGCTTCCTGCGAAAGATGCGACCACCGCTCCGAGTCGTGAAAGTCCACCCGCGCCGGCAACTTCATTTGCCAACTCGTGCGGAAGCACGAACAACCCGCCTTCGGCGCCGTCGCGAACGCGATTCGAGCTCACTCAAAAACACATGGGGATGCCATTCCGGCTGGCATTCTACGCGCCGTCCGAGGCCGTTGCAAACCAAGCGGCGGAAGCGGCGTTTGGCCGGATCAAACGGCTCGACCAGGCGCTGAGCGACTACGATCCCGACAGCGAATTGATGCGGTTGTGTGCGACGTCAGGTCCGGGGAGGCCGGTCCGCGTGAGCGATGACTTGCTGACGGTGCTGATCGCGTCGCAAGACCTCGCCTGCCGCTCCGGCGGTGCATTCGACGTGACCGTCGGGCCGGTGGTCCGGCTCTGGCGCAAAGCCCGCAAGACTCGAAAAATGCCGCCGCCGGAAGAACTCGCCGCCGCCCGGAAACTGGTCGGCTGGCGAAACGTCGTGATCGACCGCGAGGCCAAAACCGTGGAACTCTGTCTCGCCGGGATGCAACTTGACCTCGGCGGCATCGCGGTCGGCCATGCCCTTGACGAAGCGATGCAGGTCTTGCGACGACACGGCGTCACCAGCGCACTGATCGACGGCAGCGGCGACATCCTTGTCAGCGACGCACCGCCGGGGGAAACCGGTTGGCGCATCGGCGTGGCCCCGCGAGGTTCGCCCACCGGTTCGCCGAGTCGTTACCTGCGTCTCGCGAACGCTTCGGTCACGACCTCCGGCGACGCCTGGCAATTCGTCGAAATTGACGGCCAGCGTTACTCGCACATCGTCGATCCCGCCACCGGCCTCGGCCTGACCGATCGCAGCAGCGTGACCGTGATCGCTCCAACCGGCATAATTGCCGACAGCTACGCCACCGCCGTCAGCGTGCTAGGCCCCGACCGCGGTCTCCGTCTGATCGAAGACACCTGCGGAGCCGCCGTGCTGATCATGCGGGCACCGGAGGGGAAAGAAGCGACGCTCGTGTCGTCTCGTTGGAGCCTGTTTGAGCGTTCGGAACCATGAATCTATGGTGAGATTCGGTCATCCCTCGTTATGGAAGGATGACCTCATTCCCAAGCTCCGGCTTGGGAACGTCCTGCTTCGAAGCTCGGCTTCCTGACAGCGAAGCGGAGCCTCGCGAAGGCGGGTTTCCAAGCTGGAGCTTGGAAACCAGAATAAAATGAATCCGGCAGCAAGATTGTCACCATCACCCGGCGGTAGCCGCCGGCCTTGTGCCGGCCACAAGGGCCGGGGCTACGCTGCAACATCTGACCTATGACGGCCCGTGCTTCGCCGCCTTCATCAACAACATGGCTGTCAGCAGGCCGAGCACCAACACGCCGCCAAGCGTGATGGCCCAGAGCATCGGTTTGTTCTCTTCGCTCCACGGCGGCTTCGGTGGCGTGGGATGTTTGAAGTCGGGGTTGGATTCCGCCGGGCCGAGCTTGAGTGCCGTGAGGTTTTCGGTTTTGACATTGCCCAGCGTGCGCGACAGGTCGTAGCTGGGTGACGTGACACGTTCGCTCCCGGCATACAACGCGATCGACAGCGGGGCGTCGCTCGTCAGCGAGCGGCGTTCGGCCACGACGAGCCGGTCGATCCCGACCGCCGTGGCGCTGACGATTTCCACCGGCCGGTCGTCGCCGTTCGAGATCGTCAGGCGAAGGTATCGCGCCGGCGTTTCGGCGTAGCTTAGCTCCGTGGACGCCCCCTGCACGCCGGGCCGGTCGATCCGATACACGTGCCCCGACGTCACGCTGCGCCAAGAAACTTTCGTCCCCGGCGGCTGGTCGCTCACCTCCAGCGTCACGGGACGATAAAAACTCCCGTCGAACCCGATCGCCAGCCGCAGTCCCAGCGTCGGCAAGCGGTCGTGGCCGAGATCAAAGATCACCTGAGTCTCTTTGTGCCCGGCATCCTGTTCCTGGCTGATGATCTTTCCCTCGAACTCATGCCGCGGCACGATCACCTGCTCGCGATCGGAGACGGCAGCCCCGGTGATCCGCAGCGGCGGCCGATCCTGATTGTCGATCGAGACCTTGTAGAAATGAAACCGACTCTGCGGGAACGTCAGCTTGCCGACTCGCAACTGATGCCCCGGCCGCGACACGTCGAGCAGGTACCCCGACTTGGCCACGAGGTTCCATTCGTCCGCGTCGCGCCGGTCGGCTCCGAAAACCTGTACGGCCCGCTCGTAGTTCTTGTCGTCGTTGGAAACCTCGACGTTGATTTCGTTCACTGTCTCGGCCGTGTCCCCCAGATCGAGCAGAAACTCCGTGTGCCCGGCTCGTTCGGAAAGATTCAGCAGCGTCACCTTGCGCTGCACGATTCGCGACGTGTCTTGCGGCCGGATCAGGACGTAGGGAATCTCCGTCGGTGGTGCGATGGGCGTATCGCCACGGCGGTAGGCGAACAGCCGCAAGTCACCCAGATCGGTCCTCGCGTGCTCATAGATTCCCGGTGGGATCACGATCTTGACGAGACCTTCGGACACCGGCGGGACGCCGGTGCCACGGACTGCGCTTGTGTCCACCGGCCAGCGATGCGTGAGACGGCTCGCCGTCGGCGGTTCCTTCGACGTCGCCCCGCCGTCCTGCGCGATGGCTCGCGCGGGGGCGTGCAGCATCGCCGCCGGAACGAGAACCGCCAGCACGACCGGTGTCATCCACTCCCGGATCCGCCCGCGAAACCGGCGGTACAAGAACGATGCCACGAACAACGACACTCCCAATCCGATGAAGGCCATGTATCGAATCCCCGTGCTGAGTTTCCACACGTCCGAGAAAAATACCTTGCCCGTGGTGAGCACGAGCAGGCCCAAAGCCATCAGCCGCAGCGAAGCCGATCGCGTCACGATGCCGAGCACCAGTGAAACGAGCGCGTACGCCGCCCAGACTCCGGTGATGCTCAATGTCGTCGCCGTCCCCCAATCGCGAATCACGCCCAGCGCGTGAACCTCGTTGGTCAGCAACGCCAGCAGCGTGAGAAACGTGAACACCCCGAGCAGCATCGGCGTGTCGATCGCCGGGGTCGCTCGGGTGGCTGGGGTCGAACGAAGTTCGCCCCCAGCGGACGGCGCACCGAGAGCTGGGGGCTGACTATCGCCAGACCCCAGCCACCCAACGACGCCTCGCCGGTGAATCACGATCGCGCCCGCTGCCGCCGCCAGCGCGGCGATGAACCCCATCCCGCGCGGGTTCAGCAAGAACACGGACCACCAATCATGTGCGTCCTTCATTTTTGACCAGAGACCGCCCCACTGATCCCACGACGTCAGCGAACTGCCGACGAGGAAAACGCCGAGCAACGCGAACACGCCCAAGCCGACTTTGTCCAGCCAGCGTGGACCGCAGGTCACGCTGAGCGCGATCAGCGCCAGACCAGTCGCCGCGATCCAGACTTCGGACACGCCGAGGAAGGTCAGGATGATCCAGCGACGAAAATCCGCCGCCGCGTACGATTCGATCAGCAGCATTCCCAGCATCGTCAGCGGCACGGCTGCCAACAGGATGCCGGGAACGACATCCAAAGCCGATCGGGTGGCTGGGGTCGAACGCAGTTCGCCCCCAGCAGGCGATGCCTCAAGCGCCGGGGGCTGGCTGGCGCCAGACCCCAGCCACCCGAGCGCTCCGCCGCGCCGGTACTCCCACGCCAGCACGCCGAGCACGATCGCGCTCGCGAGGAAGCTGAACGACCGCCCGTTGAAGATGTCCGTCCACGACGGAACCGGTTCGGCGGGCTGTGGCAACGTCGTCGCGGCGGCCGCCGGGGACGGATTCATGCTCACGCCCGGCTCGGCATCGCGAGCGAGGGGATCAATGGTCGCCTGCGTTGTGAACCGCGTGTCAAATCGGCGCGGGCTGTCGAGCGTTTCGACCGTGTACTGGAACAAAATGATCTGCACGACCACCAGCAAGCCGAATCCCGCGTACCGCAGTTTCGGCTGCTGGAACCGCAGCCCCAGTTCCACCAGCAGCAGGCTCTCCGCCGCCCACGCTATCGCGATCCAATGCCCGGTGAGTTGCAACGGCGCGGCAATCGTCAGGAACGACGCGGCAATTCCGCCAAGGGCCAGCACCACATTTTTCCCCGCCGGGTTCCGTGACAACGAGAACACGCCGAGGCCCAGGTACACGCCCGCCAGACCAATCGCCATCACCCCGTGCAGCCAGGAAAAATCCGCCTTCGTGACGCCGTACAGTCCGATGAAGTACGCGACCGGCGTGGCCAGAATCAGGAAGAAGTCGCCCGGATCGGCGGGCTTTCGCCGCAGCACGTTGTACCACACGGCCAGCAACGCGAAGAGCAGGAAAAACGACGTCATCAGCACGACCGTCGTGTTCAATTTGTTCGGGTCCCACCACTTGCCAAACCAACTGAGCCACATCAGCAGCGTGCCCACGAAGGCCAGCACCTGCACGGCCGGCCATTTGCGAAAACCCGCCAGGCCGAGCACACCGACATCGAGAATCAGAATGTACGAGAAGTCCGCCACCTGCGCGTCCTGATTCTGAGACAACATGATCGGCGTCAGGAATCCGCCGATCAGACCCAGGATGGCCGTGGCCTGCGCGTTGAAGTAGCCCGAGAACGCGAGACCGCCCGCCGTCACCAGCACCATGCCAGCGAACGCGGCCGGTTGCGGCACGATTTCATACCACTTGAACGCCGCGAACAGCGAGAAATACAGAATGCCCATCGCACCCGCGACCAGCCCCTGCGACAGCCAGCGGTAATTCCGCAGCATCGCGAAGGCCCCGCCCGCGAACGTGGCCAGACCGACGAGCAGCCCGATCATCACGCGACCGGTCGGCCCGATCCAGTCGTTGTCGATCGCGTACTTGAAGAACAGCCCCGATCCGATCACGACGGCGATGGCTCCAACCCACGTCAGCCACTTGCCTGCCAGGATTTCCTCCCACGTGGACGATTCGTCCGCGATCGGCGATGCGGCCGAGTGTGCCACTGGCAGCTTGCTGACAGTGCTCGCGGTCTCAAAACCACTGGCAGACAGGCCGCCAGTGCCACCCACGATCTCGCGCTGCGCCGACTTCACACCCGCCGGCGCTTCCTCGATCCAAATGTCCGCCAGCGGTTCGGGAGCCGGATTCACGACCGGCGCCGTCAGCTCCGGCCTTTTCTCGCGCGCCGCCCGCATGCGTTCGACGAGTGCCGCCGCCTGACCGCCCGCTGCCACCGGATTCGCTGGTGCCGCACCCGATTCACCGCCAACTCCCAACCGCGCGACTTCCACTTCGAGTTGCCGAATGCGTCCGCGGTTGGTTTCCGTTTCGCGGTCGAGCCGCTTCATCTTGTTCAGCATGACCAGCCAGACAATGGGTCCAACCAGACACCACGCGCCCGCAACAACCGCAAGCATGAAAAAGAACAGATCGTCCAGTTGAAACATGGCTGGATTCCTGACGTGGTTCGTCGCGAGCGACTGGGTGAGTGGCGGAAGTGTGCCGCGCCGACGCTGCTACTGCAATGGTAGTGCCGGAAGAGCTCATTGGGCATGTGTGATGCGGGAGGGCGAGGCTCCCGCCGAGCCGCAAACCTTGACCTCGGCTCAGCAGGAGTCTCGCCCTCCCGATTCAAACAACTTACCGGTCCGTCGAGAACCGTCGAGCACATACACCACCCCCGCAGTGCCATCCACGCGGATTCGCTGGCCGTTGCAGAGTTGCCGCTGCACGCCCGGCAGACCTGCGACTGCGGGGAGTCCGAATTCGCGGGCTACGATGGCACCATGCGACAGCACGCCGCCCGACTCCATCACGAGGGCTTTGGCTCGCAGGAAAATCGGCACCCACGCCGGGTCCGTGGACGGGCAGACAAGCACAAACTCGGCCGGCGCGTCCTCCGGCAGCGTGGGCTCGTCGAGCACTACCGCGGTCCCCTCAAACACCCCTGCCGACACCGGCGTGCCGCGCAACTCCGTGGCGTTGCTCGGCACGATCGGACGTCCGATCGCATCGAGGTCATCGCTGAACAGGACGGGCGGCACGTCGAGGCTGAGCAGCACCTTCCGCCTCCGCCGCCGATCTCGAATCGTCGCGCCGAAATCTTCCCCGGCAATCAACCGCGGCAGTTCGTTCACGGTCAAATAGAAAACTCCTCCGCCAAGCTGATGCCGCTCGTCGAGCGCGATGAGATACCGCCGGATCATCGAGTAGCCGAGCATGAAGTAGTGCTTCGCCTCCTCACGCACGGCGAGGAGTTCGCGGGCGAGATGCAACGACTTTTCGGCGCTGCCGTCACGATCCTTCTTCGGAGCGAGTGATCCATCCGGCGAGCCACCCCCTTTGGCGAGAGGGGCCAGGGGCGACGGGCCTTTGACGGCGACGGCCTCCGGCCGCTCCGCCCAACGCGGCTCCGCCAGGTCCATCTCGTTCGGCCCGCGATGACCGAATGTCCGCACGAACTCGTCGCGGCCGATGGCTCCGGTCGCAAGCTGCTGGCACGCGAGACCGAGATCCGTGTCGGATGCCGGACGCACGTCCGACATCGCTTCGCGGCCGATCCCCATCGCGTCGAGTTGCTGCAGCAGTGTCCCGGCGAACACGGCCGGCCGGAGCGATTCGCGCGCAAACGTCACCAGGGTGAAGTCGCACCACGAGCGAAGGCGAATCAGAAGTTCATCGCTCGACATACCGGTCATGTCGACCGCCCGGTCCGACTCCACGCGTCGAAACATTTCTGGAAACAAGACACTCCGCAGCCGCGTGGCACAACCGCGACGCAAGCTGTTCGCTCGTCTCTGTGCCCTCAGCATGCACCACATGGTCAGCGGCAGCTTCAACCATCTACCGGGCGTCATCTGCGATCGGTCCACCGTGGGCGTCGGGTACATCGCTCGCTCGGGGTGGGCTTTCAGTGTGGCGACGTCGTACCCGAACGGAAAGTCCTTGAAGTACAAGCGAGGTTCCTGACTCAAATTGACGTACGGCCGACCGCAGACGAGGTCAATAAAGCCCTCGTCGTCGAGCGAGTTGTCTGGGTCGTACCCGAGGTCGCGGTACATCAATCCGTAACCGCCGCGACCGGACATGAATTGCCGGACGATGGACCACGTCATCGGCGTCGGCGTCGGGAGGACTTCGGCGAGGTTATACCGCGACCAGACAGTGCCCGTCGGAGCGGCTTTGGCTCGCAGCGCGGAAATCTCCTCGCGGAGAACCTGCTCGCGCTCGAAGGCATCGGCGGCGGTGATCGGACGGGCTTGCAGGAGCCAGAACTGCCGGCCATCCCACGCCCACTCGACATCGCGCGGCTCGCCGAAAAACGATTCGATCCGGCGACCGAGCGCCGCGAGATCGCGAAGCTGATTGGCATCGAGGCACGGCCGTGATTGCCGTTCGGATTCGACAGCACACCAGCCCGTTGCCGCCAACATCTCGCGTTTGACCGAGACGTGTTGATCGATCACCGTTCCGGACTCGCGTGCCACGTGAAACCGGTCGGGAGATACACGGCCGGACACCACGGCTTCTCCCAGGCCCCACGCGGCTTCCACAAGCATGCGGCCGCCCGACGCATCCAGTGGGTCGCGAGTGAACAACACGCCGGCGACCTCAGCGGGCACGAGATTCTGCACGACCACCGCCATCGAAACCTCGGTCTCGGTGACGTTTTGCTCGCGACGGTACGCCAACGCTCGATCCGATTGCAGGGACAACCAGCATTTCTCGACAGCCGCGATCAGCGCCGGTTCACCGTCGACGCCAAGCACAGTTTCCTGCTGCCCCGCGTAGCTTGCGTGCCCGCCATCTTCGACGGTTGCTGATGACCGCACGGCCACGATCGGCCGCCCCAGCGATTCGTACGCCGCGACGACCTCCGCGAGATCGGCCTCCAACAGCCGCGCCGCGCCCGCGCCCATCGCGATCGCCCGCCGATACGCTTCGCCGGCGATGCAGAATCCCGGAGGAACCGGCAACCCCGCCACCGACATCAGCCCGAGGCTCAGCCCTTTGCCGCCGACGAACTGCACGTCACCCCGCCGCACCTGCTCAAACAGAATTGTGCAGCTCATGCAAGTGCAATTTGGAGGCGGTCAAGGAAACTGAATTGGTGCCGTGGCGAAGCGTTGTCGCCCGGATATACTAGCGACGACGGCGAGGAGTGGCATTCCTGGCCATCGGAAGTCGGCCGGGTTCATTGCCCGGCAGACGAAGCTCGTGAGGAACAGCAACGTGAAGCTCAGCCTGGCTCGGCCGGACGTCGCACACCTGATGTTTCGGGTGTTCGACCGATCCGTGCATCCCGAACTCGTGCGATCGTGCGCCGCCGCGGCGATCGAGCAACCGGATTTTTCAGCGACAGTCAGGATCTGCGAAGCCGGGCACGCCGCCACTTTTCGCCATCAAGGCGAATCCCTGTGCGAAATCACCAGCACCGCCGACCAGCCGTTGCCTCAGCAGCGGCAGATCCTCACGCGACGCCTTCGCGGCCACCGTCAGGACACCATCCGGTTGGCCGGTGGGCGCGTCCTGTACCACGTCAGTTTTCATCTCGAACGGCTGGAGCCCGAAGTGTTTTTGCATTTCCACGAAGAGTTGGTCGGCGACAGCCGGCGTGCCTTGGTGGCGCATCAGTTTGGATCCATGAATCGATTCGCTCCACCGCCGCTCAGCTTCGTGCTGGCCGAACCGCAGCAGCACAGTCTGCTGCTGCAGGCATTCCACACGTTTCCCGGAAACTGCGCCGTCGTCAAAACCCAGTCGTTGTTTGAAATCGTTGAGGGGTGAGGGGGGATTGTCGATCGCGGGGAATCGGCGTCGACATTGAAGACAGTTCGCGGTTTCCGTCACCCTCAACCAACCTCCGTCCAATCGCTCCATGCAAGTCATCCTCACCGCCGTCGGACCTGACAACCGCGGGTTGGCCGATCCGATCGTGCATTACGTCTCTGGCGCAGGAGCCAACATTTCCGAGATTCAAATGTACGACCACGACCAGGAACGCGTGTTCGCGATGCTGGTGCGGATGGACTGGCCGGTCGAACGCGAATCGGTGGCGGAGTTGCGTCGACGGATGCGGCAGATCGGCTCGGCGAAGGGGCTTTCCATCCGCACGTGGTCCCGCGACGAACACGATCGCCCGCCGCGACTGGCCATCTGTGTGACCTTCCGGCCAGAACCGGCTCTGGCCGTGCTCCGGGCCGTACACGACAAACGCTTGCACGCGACTCCAGCCGTGGTGATCGGCAACCGCGAAGCTTGCCACGGCGTCGCCGAGCAGTTTCATATCGACTGGCATTGTATTGGCGACCCGGCCGGCAACCCGGACAACGATCGGTTGGTGGAGCTCCTCGACGAGTACGACGTCGACTACATCGTCCTGGCTCGATACATGCGCGTCCTCCCGGCAAGCACCTGCTGGCGGTTCGCGGGCGGTCGGATCATCAACCTGCATCACGGGCTGCTGCCGTCGTTTCCGGGTCCGACTCCGTATCAGGATGCCTACGAACATCGGATGCTGACCTACGGTGCGACGGTGCACTTCATCGTGCCCGAACTCGACGCCGGCAACCAAATCATTCATCAATCGACTTTCACCGTCGCTCACGGGACGCCGCTGGACGAGATTCTGAGGATTGGCCAGTCCGACCACGAGCCGGAATGCCTGGTCGAGGGTTTAAGACGGGTGCTGGAGCACGAAATCGAATTGCACTTCCACCGCGTCGTGCGTTCCAACCGAGCAACCGCCGGCCTCTAAAAAAACCGACGTGAACGCGAAACAGGGCGAATTGAGAAAGAACACGGCATGCCGATCCATTTCATAATGCCGTCGTGTGAGATGCGAGCGCGGCCGACCTGCGTTCCAATTGATGTTGGAGGCGAATTGCCATGTTGCGACTGCTGCTGACAACGTCGAGCTGGATTTTGGTTTGGTCGGCCGGTGCCGCACTGGCCCAGTCGCGTCCGATCCCGCTGACCGAACTGGGCGTGGACATGGTCGCCGTGAAAGGCGGACCCCGGCTGCTGGGCGCGATCGTGCAGCGCGACGATGCGGGGCGGATCACGATGGCGGTGCGACGCGACTGGCTCAGTGAAGCTGATCCAAAATTCTTCCGCCGGCAGATGGATGTCGAGTCGCGAACCGAGCGGGCGGCGCGCGAGGAGCTGCGCCGGCGCGTGACAGCCTGGCTCGACGACCAACCGGACGACAAGCGATTGCGTTTCTTTTTGAAGAAGCAACTCGAACGGATCGACAGCGAACTGGAACGTGCCGACGAAACGAAACGAGCAGGAGCGGCCGCACCGCGATTTCTGCTGATCGAACTTCCCGCCGAGCAGGTCGAGCGCGTGGTCGTGCAACCGCCGACTCGACGGCAGGTGATTTTACTGGCATGGCGCGAACAACTGCCGAAGCCGGAATCGCAGTCGGTCAACCGGCTGCTTCGCGACCTGCGTGAACGAGGAATCGACGTGGCGAACCAGCAGGTGGACCTGTCCGGTCAGGTTCCGCGACGCCCGCAGTCCGAATCAGAATGGCTCGCCCGTCGAGCATTGATTGAACATGCGTACATACGATCGCTCGATTTTCAGGGGCAGGGTGACTCGATCTTTCGGACGGGCGATGGCGCGGAGGCACCAGACGTGGCGAAGGTACTCACATCGATGATCCAGGGCAGTTTCGGTGGCGACCTGAACGAGCTGATCGAAGGATTCGCCAAACCCGCTTCCAAGCCATCGGCCGGTCGCGAGAAGTGGCTGTCCACGGCCATTCCGATCGCCGAGCGAGAGAAATTGACTGGCTTCCGTGTGACTCGCGTATTGATCGACCAGCCGGGAACAGCGGCCTCGGTCGAGGTTCGGTTTGTCGCGAAGCTCTCGAACGGTCGCTGGGACACGATCTGGCAGCACGTCGAATCAGCGGACGCGACCAAGCCGCGCCCCGATTCCGAGAAGCGGATCATGCAGGATCCGCAGGTGAAAAAGGCGATCGACTTGCTGAAGGCCGCGGGACTCGGCAACGGCGACAACCCGCTTCAACAGGCGATTCGATTCGGAGCCGCCACGATGGAGGCGCAGGAGACGGCGAATGCGAAGTTCTTCGAGTTCCGCGATCGATACTTGCAGGGCCTGGACGGACCGCCGTTGGTTCTGCCGGCGGGCGCCATCGCAAAGTGAGCTTGCGTCGTCAGGCGTTGTCTTTCGGCACGTGGGCCAACACGTCTTTTGCGGCGGCAATCGTCGCGTCGATTTCAGTCGCCGAATGCGCGGCCGAAACGAAGTTGGCCTCGAACTGACTGCACGGCAAGTACACGCCCGCGTCGATCATGCCCCAGAAGTACCGGGCGAATCGTTTCGTATCACAGCGCATGGCAACGGTGTAGTTCGTGATTCGTTCGCCGTGGAAGAACAACGTGAACATGCTGCCGACCTGAGCAACTGTGTGCGGCAGACCGGCCGACATCGCAGCCGCGCTCAACCCGTCGCACAGTCGTTTGGTCTCGGAATCCAACCGCGGGTACGGGTTGGATTCCTTCAGCGTTCGCAGTGTCGCCAGCCCGCAAGCCATCGCCAGCGGATTGCCAGACAGCGTCCCGGCTTGATACACGGGGCCGACCGGAGACAGGCGATCCATCACGTCCTTGCGTCCACCGTACGCTCCGACCGGCATTCCGCCACCAATGATCTTCCCGAGTGTAGTGATGTCCGGCCGGATGCCGAACCGCTCCTGAGCCCCGCCGAACGCGACGCGGAAACCGGTCATGACCTCGTCGAAAATCAGCAAGGCCCCGTGCCGCGTGCATTGTTCGCGCAGAAGTTCGAGGAACCCCGGTTCGGGAACGACTGTTCCCATGTTGCCGACGACTGGTTCGAGGATCACCGCTGCGATTTCACCGCCACGCTTCGCGAAGGCGTCGGCGACCGCCTGCGAGTCGTTGAATTCAAGCACCAGCGTGTCACGTGTGCAACCGGCCGGCACACCCGGACTGGACGGAGTGCCGAGCGTCGTGGCCGCGCTGCCGGCCTTCACGAGCAGGCTGTCCACGTGACCGTGGTAGCATCCCGCAAACTTGACCACGACGTCGTGGCCGGTGAAGCCGCGGGCCAGCCGGATCGCGCTCATCGTGGCTTCGGTGCCGGAATTCACCATGCGGAGCCTTTCGATCGAGGGCACCGCGGCGATCACGAACTCGGCCAGTTCGGTTTCCAGTTCCGTTGGCGCGCCAAAACTGGTGCCCTTTTTCAATGCCGACTCGATTGCCGTGACGACTCCCGGGTGCCGGTGCCCGAGAATGTGCGGCCCCCACGATCCGACGAAGTCAATCAAGCGGTTGCCATCGATGTCGAACAGGAACGGCCCTTCGCCGCGATCAATGATCAGCGGTTCACCGCCAACGCCGCCAAACGCCCGGGCCGGACTGTTGACGCCTCCGACGATCGATCGGCTGGCGCGTGCAAAGTGCTCTCGGCTCTTGTGGCGGTTCATGGCGGGATCTCGGTGCAGATTTCAAGGTGCTCGGACGGTCAGTCGGCTTCAGGCGGGCATTGTGTTGGCCGGAGTTGCACTTCGCAACCGAATCAAACGAAGGAAGCCCGACGCCATGAAGGGAGCCGGGCTTCTCAATTCGAATGCAGTCCGCTGCCGACCGAGATCAATTGCGGCGGACGAACCGATACTCGGTGTTGTTCTTGTCGAAGTGTTCGTCCCCAAGACGCTGGTCGAACTTGATGTCGCTGTAGGCATAGAATTCGATCAACGTCTGCTCGTCGAGCGTGGCGGGTTCTGCCACCGACGCACCTTCAGTCGGCCAGCCGTAGTTCCGAACGCAGACGGGAAGCAGCAGTTCCTTGTCGACGTACGTGATGGCCTTTCGATAGGTCTTTTCGATCGAGCGGTCTGCGTATTCGACGACGAAGCAGTAACAGTCACGTTCGCCAAGTTTCTGATTGTCGATCAACTCCCACCGGATGCCGTTCGTCAACGACAGGTCCCGGCGGCGATACTTGAGCAGCAGGTTGCACAGTTGCTGCAAACCCAATTCGGTCACCGGATGCCGCGCCTCGGCCATCGCCCGGTCGCCTTTGGGATCGATCTTGAGCGGAGGCAGCAGGCGCCCCTTGAGGCCTCCGAGGTGAACCAGCATCTCGCCGTCAAACTGACCATCCACCAACAGCACTTCGCGCCCGACATCTCCCCCCTTGATCCATTTCATGTACAGGCTGAACGGATGGTGGCGCAGTTTGACTTCCGTCGTTTGCACGTCCTGCAGTTCGTCGCCGTCCACCCGTTCCTGCTTTGTGAAGGTGGCGCTGTAGTCGTTCATTTTTTCCAGTCGATGACGACCAACTTCCAGCAAGGCGATGTGATGCTCCATCGCAAGGCGGCTGCGCTTGATGGCTTGCTCGGTGTTCTGCGGCGTGAGCGAGACCGTTTGCACGTCGCCGGTTTTCGCAGAACCTCCGGTCGTCGTCTTGGTCGGCGGCAACGGTTCGCTGATCGGACAGACCGGCATCGGCAGCACCGCTTCGGGTTCGGCGCCGGCGGGTTCGGCGTCGAAATTCAGAATCAGTACGCCCAAGGCCACCAGCGTCAGGAAGACAGCGAGACAGTTTCGTCGAGTTGTGCCCTGAGGAACGATGCGCGAGCAGGCGGTGGCGACACGCTTCATGCGGGATTCAATCCTTGCCAGCCGCGAAACCGGTCGAGGTTCACGGCAGATTTGCTTTTGTTCTGGTGCCGGCTCGCCGGCCGAAGCGACCGGGATCGGACGAAGTACGGTTCACGGGTGAGAATCACGAGCGCAGAAAGACGAGGAACCGCGGAAGATGGGCGGATTTCGTCGCCGCACCTCTGGGAAATCGGCTCGCATCTTCTAGCGATTCAACGATTTCACGCCCGTCGGCAGAACCTGCTTTTCGGAAGGATCAGCCTTCGTCGCGAGAACCGGAGAGTTCAAGAAATGAAGCAGAGACCGAGAGCTTTCAGCCGCTTACGCAGCTTGCCCGACCGGCATGCTGCACAGCCGAATTCTAGCGCGGTACGTCACGGGATCAATCGCAGCGCGTTGTGGATTTCGTTCCAATTCGTCGGCGTTGTCGCCACGTCCTGTCGCAACCGGATGCGTCCGGCGCGGTCAATCACGAAGATCGCCTGCCGCGTGCGACCTGTCTCCGCGTCGATCGTCTGCCAGCGTTCGTGCGACTCGAAGCTGGGGTCTGACAACAGCGGAAACGGGAATCGAGCGTCGAGTCGCTCCATCCCCTGACGGTTCGCGAACGGCGTGGCCTCGCTGACCGCAAGCACAATCGCCCCGGCTTCATGCAGCGGCGGAAACTGCTGCTTCAATTCGAGCAGCAGCGGACTGCGATCCGGCCCGTCGTGGCCATCAAAGAACACGACCACGACCTTGTGACGGCCAAGGTACCTTTCCAGCCGTACCAGTTGCGACTGGTCGTCGAAGAGGCGCAGCGGTGGTGCCGGTTTGAGAATCAGATCCGCCGGCGTGACAGATTGGGCCGACGGACGCGGCTCGATGCGCTTGAAAACGACCAGCGCTGTCAGGATGATCGCCGACACGGGAATCACCAGATACAGCTTCCGCATCGAAGCCTCACCGAGCGGTCGGCACGACTTCGTGGTCGTGCAAGTAGCTGTCATCGACCGGATAGTTCGCGAACTGAATCGAGTAGAACTCTTCGAACCACGAACGGATGTCGTCCACGGCGGCTGGATCGTAACCTGGAACAACGTGCAACGTCTTGCCCGCCGCATTCTGCCGGATTTCTCCCTGTTCGACGACGACCTCGCCGTGGTGGATGACGTAGCGGGGCAGCTCGAACATGCGCTGGCGATCGGCATCGGGGGAGTAAATCGTCACGTCGGCATCCGCCCCGGCGCCGAGGTGCCCCTTCCGGTCCAGACCGAGAATCTTCGCCGGGGCCGCGCGCGTGATGATCGCGATCTCGTTGAGCGTGTACTCGCGCGTGAGATCGGCCAGCGACGAGGCTTCTCGAACGCGCGGGTGAACTCGCTTGAGGTATTCTTCGCGCCGCGTGCGATCCATCAGCAGGGCGATGATCTCCGGGTACGCCATGAACGAGGCTCCGTTCGGATGATCGGTGCTCATCGCGATCCGCCACGGGTCCTCCATCAAAAGGTACCATTCGAGACCGATCGCCCACTGCAAAGCATGGACGCGGGATTTGTCTTTGTAGGTGATCGGTACGATGCCGCAACCGGCCTCCATTTCCGTGTCGCCGGAGAACCACTTGCGACCGTAAACCTTGTGCAGGAAGTAGCCCAGCGGCCCATCGCCGGTCATCGACGTGGTGTCGCCGAACATGACCTGTCCCACGTCGATCGTCAGGTTGGTGTGGCTGGTGACGTAATCGACGAGCGGCCGGACTTCGGATCGGAACGTCGATTGGTCGTTCGGATCCCCGCCGTAGCTGTGAAACTGGATGTGCGTGACGTGACCGCGCCGGCCTTCGAGGGCCTTCATCGTTTCGAGCGTTGTCTGCCAGTTCCCCGGCACGCCGAGATTGTTGCAGTGAATGTGAACCGGGTGCGGCAGCCCGAGGTCCATCACGGCCTGCGACACACCCGTGATGATCTGCCTCGGCGTGACGTCAAAGTGCTCGATGTTGGAATCCAGGCCGTGCGCGTCACCGCCTCCCGACTTCCAGATTTCGACGCCGCCCGGATTCACCAGCTTGGCTCCGTATCCCTTCGCCGCGCCGATCAGCCAGCCGAGGTAGTTCCGCAGCTTCTCCGGTTCTTTCGCGTGAAGCTGCTTGAGCACGTAGTGGTTGTTGCCAACAAGGACGAGGAACCCCTTGTCGATCATCGGCGTGTCGTGGAATTCTTCGTGAACATGCCGCGCGGCGAGCGGAGGAATCGCGGCGTCGATGGCGGTCGTGTAGCCGAGGCCCGCGTACTTGTATCCGGTCGCGAAGGTGCTCGGCACGCTGCCGAGCGTCCCCGAGCGCGTGATCGACGTGCGCACGACCTTCGGCCCAAGCCGCTTCGTCTCGGGCATCATCTTCCGCGCCACATTCACCTTCGGCCCGGCGATGTGGCAGTGCATGTCCACGCCGCCCGGCATGACCACGAGACCAACGGCGTCAAGCGTGCGGTCAGGCCGCCGCGCGGGATCGGTCGGCGGCGCGACGACGCGTCCATCCTCGATCCAGATGTCCCGCACCTGCCCATCCACGCCGTTCCGCGGATCGTAGACCGTTCCGCCAGCAATCTTGAACAAGCTCACAAGGGGTCCTATCTCAGGTGTGAATCAGGCAGAGCCGACATCCGGCGACCCTCAGAGAATCTTCGCGAGCGGGATTCGCAGACCGGGCAGCGACGGTGTCGAATAGGAATCGTCCGGGCCAAGCCGCGTCTCGCGAAAGCCGCCGCCTCGAACACGGCGGAGCACTGTCACGCGGCGTCGTCGCGGATCGACGATCACGTATTCGCGTACGCCGGCTCGCTCGTACTCCGTCCGCTTCGTCACGTAATCCCGTTCGTCGCTCCCTTCGCTGACGACTTCGAAGACGAGTTCGGGAATCCGTTTGGGAATCCGTCCCTTGCCCTTGCTGGCCATCAGGTAGACGCCGATGTCCGCGATGCGTTCGGTGCCGTCGTCGACAAACACCCACGCCTCGCTGACTACCCTTTCCACGATGTCCGGATGAGCGAGTTTGAATGCCCCCAACTGATCGCGAAATGGTTCGGAATGGCTGACGTGACCTTCGCCGCTTGGTGCCATGACGATCAGTCTCCCTTGAACGCGTTCATATCTCCACGGCTCGTCGAATTGGGCCGAGGCGAAGCCGGCGTGCGAGAGAGGGCGGCCATGATCCTCCAAGCCGAGACGCAACGGCTTCGGGCTCGAACGCCTGACCTTCGGTCGGCGTGTCAGGGTGCCGGTGCTCATTTTCGACCTCCTTTTATCTGCCTTGAGTCCAACATTCTCGGTGCCTCGTTGTCACGACTTCGTCCGCCGCTCCAAAATGATTTCCTTCACGCGCTTCTCGATCTTCTGCAACACTTCGAGGTCGCTGGGGAACGGGGATTCGAACGCGGGGCGGAGCGGGATGGGGATGTCATCCATGCGGTACACGGTGCCGCCGGTGTTGATGCCGTAGACTGCGGTCGTAAACGCGACGGTCGCGATCTTCGCGGTGTCGCTCAGTTTCGGGTCGAGCACGATCGACGGGATTTTCGCGAGGTGCTCGCGGGCCGGTTGGCTGAAGTTCGACATCGGGTCCGAAGCCACAATCATCGCGGCATCGGCTTCGCCGCGCGTCAGCACGTCAGTGGTGGTGAACTCGCCGGGGTTGAACCGGGGGTAGCCGCGATTCAGGTTCACGCCGAACGGGAATCCAGTCTGCCACGACACCACGTTGTCCGCCCCCGTCACGTTGCCGTGCCCGCGAGCCGGCTTGGCGGTGAACCGGGTGAACTTATTCAGGTCGCGAGCCAGCGCGAGAATCGCTTCGCTGTTCAGGTGCTTGCCGCGCGTCATCGTCAGGCCCATGCCGAAGAAGATGACTCCAAACTTGGCCGCCTTCATCCTCGCAGCCACATCCTTGAGCATCTCCAAAGAAATCCCGGTGACCTGTTCGATGCTCGCATCGATTTCGACGCCGCTGACGAGCGCTCGCAAAGCCCACGCCAGCTCGAAGTCGGCTCGCGGCTTGACCTGCAGGAAAATGTCCATCGCCTTCGCCGACTTGGTCTTTCGGACGTCGACCAGCACCGCCGTCCGATCTTTGCGGCCGTTCGGGACGAACTGCCCCTTCGGCATCAGGCTGTACTTGGTGAAGTGCCGCGGATGGCTTTCGGCCGGGTTGCCCCCCCAGTACATCACGAAGTCGGCGCGATTGCGAACTTCGCCGAGCGAACATGTGACTTCGCCGACACCTTGAAACGCCATGCCGGACGGCCCGTGACAGACCGACGTCGTCGTGTCCACATTGCCACCGATCCAATCCATGATCGCCACGGCCACGCGCTGGGCTTCGCACGGAGTGTCCGACAAGCCATACAGAATCGGGAAGGTGGACTCAGTCAGAATCCGCGCCGCCCGTTCGACCGCTTCATCGAGCGACACCGGCCGACCTTCAATCGTCGCCATGGGCCGGTCCTCGATGTTGTGGTTCAAAAACCAAGCCTTGCCCAGCACGCAAGCGTTCTTGGCCTTGGTGATCTGGTTGTTTTCAACCGTCAACTCCATGTCATCGCACACGCACCCGCAAAACGTGCAGGTGGCGTCGGAGACAACTTTCAGTTCGGTTTTCTCCGCCGACGCGGTGGCAGTGCTCATTGTGATACCTTCTCCAAATACACGTCCATTCCCTTGCTGTCCGGCATGCCGCTGCAATGGGTGTCGGCTCCCATGAACTGACACGATTTGTCGCCGTACGCGATGAACAGCAAGCCCGGCGGAATTTCATCGCCTCTGGCGGCCTTGCAGGGCAGGACCACGTCTCCAAGTTCGTTCCACATCCGCACGCGATCGCCATCCTTCAGGCCCAGCCGAGCCATGTCCGCGGGACAGGCCAGCACGGTGTTGATCTCCTCCTGATATTCGGCAGAATACTTGCCCTCGTTGAGCGACGTTCCCTGTCGGCTGGTGCGACCGGGGATCAGCACAAATGTTTCCGGCATGTTTTCCGTTCAATTTCCAAGCGTTTACAATGCTCCGCACACCAACGTCCCCTCTCCCGCTGGGAGAGGGTTAGGGTGAGGGAGTGTCGAAATCCAACTGGCCGTGGCACCGGCGTGTCGCCGGTGGTGACAGGCGAGACGCCTATCCCACGGGCCAATCCGATTGTGGCAGCACGCTCCGTCAGGGTCAATCCACATGATTCTCGATCTCTTCAAACTCGACGGTCGCGTGGCGCTGGTAACGGGAGCCAACCGCGGACTCGGCCGCGCGATGGCGATCGGGCTGGCGGAGGCCGGGGCGGACATCGTGGGCGTGTCGCGATCGGGTGACGACGGCGAGACACGTCGCCGCGTGGAATCGCTCGGCCGGCGATACGTCGGCTGGCAAGCCGATCTCGCGGACGCGAAGCAGCGTGAGGGAATGGCCGACCGGGTCGTGCGCGAACTTGGGCGCATCGACATCCTCGTCAACAACGCCGGGCTGATCACTCGTCGACCGCCGGAAGAATATCCGCTCGCCGAGTGGCACACCGTCGTCGATGTCCACTTGACCGCCACGTTCGATCTGTCGCAGCAGGCAGCGAAGCACCTGCTGGCTCGCGGGCGCGGGAAGATCATCAACATCGGTTCGGTCCTGAGTTTTGAAGGGGGACTCAACATCCCGGCGTACACGGCGGCGAAACATGGCATCGCCGGATTGACCAAGTCGCTGGCGGTGGCTTGGAGCGGGAAGGGGATCAACGTGAACTGCATCGCCCCCGGCTATTTCGATTCCAACCCGGCGACGTCGCTGCGACACGATCCCGTTCGCGGCCCGCAAATCCTGGGAAGAATCCCGTGCGGACGTTGGGGCGACCCGGACGAATTGAAAGGCATCGTCGTGTTCCTCGCGTCCGACGCCTCGAATTACATGCACGGCAGCGTGGTGCCGATTGATGGCGGATGGCTGGCGCGGTGAGGGGGGAGTGGACAGTGGACAGTGGACAGTGGACAGAATCTTCGACAGAGCCGACTCCTAATGATTCACCGTCCCCCGTCTGCGCTTCTCTGTCCACTGTCCACTGTCCACTGTCCACTGTCTCCGTCATCATCCCGACCCTCAACGAATCCCCCGTCATTGCCGACGCCGTCGCCAAAGCCCGCGCACTCTCGCCGCTCGAAATCATTGTCGTCGATGGCGGCAGCACGGACGGGACGTTGGAACGGGCGGTCGAGGCCGAACAGCGCTTGTCATCGCCGCGCGGGAGGGCGATCCAGCAGAACACGGGAGCGGCGGCGGCGCGAGGAGACGTGCTCCTGTTCCTGCACGCCGACTGTTGGCTCGAACCGGGATCGCTCGCGGCCGTCGAGGCGGCTGTGCGCGACCCGGCCTGCGTCGGCGGTTGCTTTCAGCAGCGGATTGACGCGGACGGCTGGCGGTATCGCTGGCTGGAACGAGGCAACGCCCTGCGCGCGAAACTGTGGACGCTGGCCTACGGTGACCAGGGCATTTTCGTGCGCCGCGACGTGTTCCACCGCCTGGGCGGTTTCCCGCCGCTCTCGTTCATGGAAGACCTGTTCTTCATGAAACGCCTCCGCCGCGAAGGCCGCTTCACGCTGCTCGACAGCCGCCTCCACGTCTCCGCCCGCCGCTGGCAACAACACGGCTTCGTCCGACAAACGCTCCGCAACTGGACTCTCACCGCGCTGGCGCAGGCAGGCGTGTCGCCCGATCGGTTGGCGAGATTCTACCGGGCACGTTGAGTTTTGACGGGGGCAAACAATTGCCCCGGAGAGGCGACAGTCACTCGCTGGTAGCGAATGAAGGCGCCTCTCCGGGGCTGGGTATGCGGTTCAATTGGTTTGTCACGGCGGGACTTCGTCCCATCGGGACTCGGGACCGATTCGCGATTACGTGGGCGACTCGTAGCAGCTTCGGCCGGTGTGGCGGCATTCGCCGTCGCCGACGAAATTGTCGTCGGGGCCGAAGATGCGTTGGGTTTTGCCGCACCAGAAGTTGCCGTCGCCGGCCACCTGTTCGGATTGGCCGAGGCCCCAGTTGAGGTACATCCCTTTGCACAGCAGGCTACGGCAGCGGTCGTCGGTGGCGATCACGGTCAGGTCGTTGGTTGGTTCGGGCATGGGTGATCCTTTCGGGGGTGGTCGAGTGGGATCGTTTAGCCGCAACGCCGAAGGCGTGCGCGCCGTGCGTCAATCAATACTCGGCGAGCAGCCCTACGGGCTAGCGGCTAAACGACGAAGGTTTTCATCAAGCCATCTCCAATTTTCCGGCGGCTCGCAGCAGGGCGCGTTTTACGGCGGTGCGGGCGAGTTGGACCTTGTACTCGTTTTCGGACAGCGGTGTGGCCCTGGCGACGGCGGCATCACCGGCGGCCTGCGCGGTCGATTCGGTGATTTCCTTGCCGACGAGGGCCGCGACGGCGTCGAACGACGACCACGGCGTCGGGGCGACGTGGCCGAAGACGATGCGGGCGTCTTTCACGATGCCGGCCGAAGTTTCGACGCACGCGGAAGCGGCGGCGAGCGGCCAATCGAGTCCCTCCAGTTGCAGCACCTCGTACGTGGCACTGGCGACGTTGTGAGCCGCCGTCGGCAACCAGACGTGCGAGACGAACTGACCCGGCTGGAGCACGGTCACACCCTGCTCGGCCGATTTCGGCGTGACGAAAAAGTATTCGAGCGGCAAGAGCGACACCTGATCGGAAGCCGGCCCGACAATGCGAACCCTGGCTCCCCACGCGATCAGCGCCGGAGCAAACCGCGACGCGCTCACGAACTTCGCGGGACCTCGATTGCCGAAGATCGCGTGCAGTTCGTTGCGTCCTTCGTTGACCAGCGATTGGCCGCGGTCCTGTCCGAGCAATCCGTAACCGTTGCGGAAGTACCAGCAGTTCGGCAGCAGGCACAGGTCGCCGCCGAGCGTACCGTTGTCACGGATTTGGATCGCGTGGACCGCGTCCGCCACCTGACGCAGCGATGCGTAATCCGCGAGGAGCGGTTCCGACAGGATGTCATCGAGCGTCGTCAGTGCGCCCACGAGCACGCCATCGGACACCGGCGTGGTTCCGCGCATCGATTCGATGTTCTTGATGTCCACGACCCGCTGCGGCGTGACGAGGTCGCGCTTGAGCAGGTTGAACAAATCGGTGCCTCCGGCCAGCACGGCCGTGTGGCCGTCGTACGCGTTGAGCAGCGCGGCGGCTTCGGCTTCGGTGCGGGGCGAGGCGTATTCAAAGGGTCTCATGCGCGACCTCCTTTCAATGCGTCGAGGACTCGTTTGGGCGTCAGCGGCAGCACGGGGACTCGCACGCCGGTCGCGTTGGCGACCGCGTTGGAAATCGCCGCGCCCGGCGAAATGACGGGGGGTTCGCCGAGGCCCACCACGCCGCGGTCGTACTCGCTGTCCGGCTGGTACATGATGGCGACCAGTTCGCCGATGTCACCGATCCGGGCCAGCTTGTAGTTCTGGAGATCGGCATTGATGTAGCGACCGGTCTTGTTGTCCATGATCCGCTCTTCGCTGAGAGCGTACGTGATCCCCATGATCAATCCACCGAGCACCTGGCTCTTCGCCGTCAGCTCGTCGATGATCAGGCCGCAATCCTGGACGGAGACGAATTTGTGAATGCGGATCAGGCCGGTTTCGGTATCGACCGAGAGATCGACCATCTGCACTCCGCCCACGCTGTTGTTAGTCAAGCCGTCCTGAACCGGTCCCTTGCCGGCGACTTCGAGCGGCATCGGTCCGACCAGTCCGCAAGCCTGTTTCCAGGTGCAGACGACATCCTTGCCGTTCAGGATGTTGCCACCCTTCGCGGCCAGGTTGTCCGCCGAGACTTTGTACTTCTCGGCGACGAGGTCGAAGATTTTCCAGAGTGCGTCCTGAGCCGCCCGGCGATGGGCACCCGAAACGCCGCCCACGGTGATCGATCCGCCCGATCCGGCCGAGTTCGGATACTTGCTGGAACCGAGGTTCACCTTTACCGAGGAGAGCGGCAGGCCGAATGTTTCGGCCAGCACGATCGCGATCACGGTGCGGGTTCCGGTGCCGAGGTCCTGGCTGCCGAGAAACGTCTCGACGGACCCATCGGGATGAACTTTCACGTTGCAGTTGCACGCGCCGGGGCCACCGCCCCACTTGTGCATCGCCATGCCGAGGCCGCGCTTGATCGGCCCCTTGTCCGGCGACTGGCCGTGCGGATGCCACTTGGCCTTCCAGTCGATCTCCTTCGCGGCGATCTTCATTTCCTCCTCGTACACACCGGCTTTCGCGCCGGTGGACGGAAGGTTCTTGAGGAAGACGTCGTAGCTGTCCTTCCCCAGTTTGGCAGCGATGTCATCGATCGCGACCTGCGACAAGGCACACGCCTGTGGATGTGGCGGAGCACGCCAGGCCTGGTTCGGTCCGACGTTGCAGCCGATGCCTGTCTGGCGCCGGCTCTGATTCTCGAAATCGTAGACGTACGGAATCTGCCCTAGCGCGACTCCGCCGCCTCCGATGCCCGCGGTTCCCCAATGATGGCTGTCCCACGCGACGATCTTTCCGTCCGCGTCCGCCGCGATCGTGACATCGATGAAGCCTGACGGTCGCGTTCCGGCGACCTTCAGTTCCGTGGCGCGATCGAGCATCAGCCGTACTGGGCGACCGAGTTCCTTCGCCATCTTCGCGCACGCCAACCCCCATTCACCGATGGCGAATTTTGAGCCGAAGCCTCCACCTTCGTAATTGCCGATGACCGTCACATTTTTTGCGTCCATCAGCATCCCTTCGGCGAACTGCCCGGGGGTGCCGGAGACGTTTTGCGTGGAGAGATGGGCCGTGAGCTGATCGCCCGCGAATTCGCAGTGCGATCCGTGCGGCTCCAGGCACATGTGGCTGATCGTGGCGATGCCGTAGTGCCCTTTGTGGACGACCTTGGCCGTTTTCAGAGCGGCCTCGACGTCCCCCTTCTTGTTCTCGCCGGCCGGCTTGTTGCGACCCGCTTTTTCACCTCCGGCGAGATCGGCCTCGTCCACGAAATGTTCGAGCGTTTCGTATTCGACCTTGATGGCCTTCACGCCGTCTTCGGCCTGATCCTCAGTTTCGGCGGCGACGGCAACGATCAGTTCGCCATCCCACCGGATTTCGTCTCCCACCTTCTTGAACAGGTGAACGCCTTTGACGCCGGGAATTTTCTTCGCCGGTTCGGCATCCAGCGACTTCACCTTCGCGTGGCCGAGTTTGCAGGTCAGCAGCTTGGCGAACAGCGTTCCCTTGGTATTGATGTCCGCCGAGAACTTGGCGGCACCCGACGCCTTGCCGACGCCGTCGATGCGTTGAATGGATTTGCCGATCAGGACGTTGTCCTTGCGCGGCCCCCAGGCATGTTTGCGTTCCGTAGCCATCAGGCACCTCCCTTCGAGCAGGTTGATCCGTGGCAGCAGGCCGAGGCGATCGCCGTGGCCGGTGCGATCAGACGATCGGCCGCCTTCTTGCCCTTGGTCAGTTCGAGTGCGGCCGCGGCGATTCCGTCGTACGTTCCGCAGCGACAAATATTCCCTCCCAAGCCCTTTCGGATCTGGTCGAGGTTCGCGCCGGGATTGGCATCCACGAAGGCTTTGACAGCCACGACGAAGCCGGGCGTACAGAAACCGCATTGCGTGGCGTCGTGCTTCACGAACGCGGAGATGACCTGATCGACATTCTGGCCCTGCATGAGGCCCTCGACCGTGGTGATCTTTTTGCCTTGAAGTTCGACCGCCAGTTTCGAGCAGGCGTAGGTCGCCTTGCCGTCGATGATGACCGTGCAGGCACCGCAGTTGGTGGTGTCGCAGACGTCCTTGCAGCCGGTCAGGTTGAGATTGTTCCGCAGGCAATCGAGCAGCGTGGTGCGCGGTTCGACGGTGACGTCTGTGGCTTTGCCGTTGATGTTGAGCGTCACCTTCACGGGCTTCGCACCGGCGACGATGGTGACCTGTTTGTCATCGGCCGCCGCGGCCTCTTGAGCCGCGGTCGCCATCGCCGTGGCTGCAACCGCCACGCTCGATCCTTTCAAAAAGTCGCGTCGATTAACCGCCGCCGCCGGAGGCGGCTTGTTCGGACCACCGCCCGGAGTTGCCGACGGAAGTTTCGCAGCCTGGTTGGCCGGTCCTTCCGTGGGAGGTTGTGAACGATCGTCTCGGTTCCGCATAAATGCTCCTCTCCCTGAAGTGAATTGAAACGGAGAACCAAAGATCGCCAGCCGCCGCAGTGCTCAAGTCGCCGGGCGGCCCAGCAGACGCGTGTAAAGAAACCCTCCCGCAAATGAAGAATGTGTCACCGTGCCCGCTCCAAAGCGGCGGCCACTCCGGCACGTTGTACAGCCTCCGACGGGATTTTCAAGCCGCCGTGAAGAATGTCGACGATCACAACTACGGAATGCGCACTTGAATCGCATCCCCTTCGACGCGGACTTCGTAGACGTCCTGCCGAATAGTTGCCTTTGGATTGTCCATCCACAGTCCGTCGCAGACACTGAATCGCCACGCATGCCACGGACACGTGACGCCACCATCCTCGACGTAACCGGTCGCCAGTGAAGCACCCATGTGCGGGCACGTGTCGTTGATCGCGGAGTACCGCCCGTTGACAAAAAACACGGCAATCATGCGGCTGGAGACGCAATACGCCCGTCCCTCGCCTTCGGGAATGTCTCCCACTTTTGCGATGGTTTGGAACTCGGACATGCACGGACTCGTTTCGAAAGGTGGTGTGACTTCGATCGCACAGGCCACGACATCTGGTTGCAGGTTCTCCTCGGATCGGATTGCACGTCCGACCTGCCGATCGTCCCAAGGCCGCGCGATTGTAGACCGGGCTTCGCCGCAGATCAAACTTCGGCAGTCCGCAGTTCGCTGGAAAGTTCGGCCACTGTGTCCACGAGTTCTCCGAGCGGAACCGGCTTCGCGACGACACGATCTGCGCCGGCGACCTTCAACTCATCGACCATGCCGGCATGCGCGATACCGGTGAGCGCGACGATTTGGATTGACTGATTGCCGCCAGCATGGCACAAGGCAATTTGTGTGCGAATGACCGGTGTCCAGGGATCGGCATCGTAAAGGACGACGCGGCAGAGCGCGTTCGATTCCGAAACCGAAAGGCCACCGGCGGCGCGCAGGGTGTCGACCAGCACGCGGCGATACGCGGCATCGGGAGAATGGACGGCAAACCCGCATCCATCAAGTCGACGCGGCACACGCCAAGCGTCCGCATACTCGAACTCAAACAACTCGTCACGCGACGCGGTCAGCGGCGGCAGTCGGTCGGTCCGGCCGGTCTGCAGTCCGACGGCTTCGCTCGCGAGGCGACGCCGAGCGTGAGCGACCGGCACGCGGCAACCGGATGGCCAGATCGATCGGCTGCGACCGTCCGATTCGCACCACGGACCATGGCAGCACATGAGCCGAGCCAGCGGAAACGTAGAAAGCAGTGCGTGCAGGTCGGGCGAAGAAAACTCATCCGGCCAGGTCTGACAGACGACGATCAAGTCGGGATGCCAGTCTTCGTCCCCCTGCAACGAGGCGATGGCCGAAGCCACACCGCGGAAGTGGCGTTGTTCCGTGTTCGCCGTTCGTTCACAAAGTGTATCACGCACCGGACGCATCTCGGCCGTGGAGTCGTCTCCCAGCAGCAGCACGTTCAGGCGACGATCGGTCGACATCGTGGACACGCATCAGACGCGCGACTTGGCAAACCGCACGCAAAGGAATCGCAGCAGGTCTCGCACCGACAGGATTCCAGTGGGTGCGCCGGTCGTGGGTTCCACGACGGGCAGGTGCCGATAGCCGCCCAGCGCCATCGCCTGCACGCAGTAGCCGATGGAATCGGACTTGGTGACCGTTTCGGGTTCGGCGGTCATGAAGTCTCGCACGGGGCGATCGAGCCGCGACAGATCGGGGAGGATTTTATTGAGGAGATCACGCTCGGTGAAGATTCCGACGAATTTGCCCGCATCCTGAACCATCACGCACCCGATTCGAAGTTTCCCCATGTGCCGGACCACCTCGCGAGCCGGCGTCGTCGCCTGCACGTATTCCGGCTCATGAGGACAGAGCACCTCCACTCTGTGCGACGAGATGCTGCGCTCGACTTCGTTGCCGAGCGGTTGCACGTCCACGAGCGGCATGCCGCAATCCGCGCACACTTCATCGCCGGAGATGTTGTCGTGACCGCAGTCTGGACAAATCATGGAGCACCTCAATTCGTTCGGTCTGCAAAACAATGTCGTAGGCACACTCCAGGAGCCGTTGCCGAGACGGCACACGGAGTGTGCCTGCGACATTACATCTACTCGACGACCCAAGTGTCGCCGGCGTTGAACAACGATTCGAGATCGCCTTCACCCTGCTTGGCCACGGCGGCGTCGATCTGCGAGTTGACGTCGTGGTCGTAGATCGGACGTTCGACTGCGCGGAACACTCCCATCGGTTCCGGGAATTCAGGATGCCGCATGCGGGCCAGCAAGAACGCCAGGCTTGGTTCGGCCAGCTTTTCGTCATGGAACAAGAGGTCGTCTTCGGTAATCCCCTTGCCGAGTTCGACGATTTCTGGATTCATGCTGTTGAGCCGGATGCCCTTCTTCACCTTGTTCCCAAACACCAGCGGCTTGCCGTGTTCGAGGTAAACCACGTGGTCCCCCTTGATCGATTTGTCCGTGGCGTACTCGAACGCGCCGGTGTTGAAGACGTTGCAGTCCTGGTAGACCTCGACAAAGGCCGTTCCTTTGTGCGCAGCGGCCCGTTCGAGGATGGCCGACAAATGCTTGATGTCCACGTCGACCGACCGCGCGACGAAAGTGGCCTCGGAACCGATGGCCACGCTCAGTGGCGTCAGCGGATTGTCGACCGATCCCATGGGCGTGCTCTTGGTCTTCTGCCCGCGCGGGCTGGTTGGCGAGTACTGACCTTTCGTCAGACCGTAGATTTGGTTGTTGAACAGGACGACCTTGAGGTCCATGTTCCGCCGCACAACGTGCATGAAATGGTTGCCGCCGATCGACAGCGCGTCGCCATCGCCGGTGATGACCCAGACCTGCAGATCGGGACGACTGACCTTGATGCCGGTGGCGATCGCGGGTGCTCGGCCGTGGATCGTGTGCATGCCGTAGGTGTTCATGTAGTAAGGAAAGCGGCTGGAGCAGCCGATGCCGGACACGAACACGAATTTCTCCCGCGGGATCTTCAAGCCCGGCAGTACCTTTTTCATCTGCGCGAGGATCGAATAGTCGCCGCAGCGCGGGCACCAGCGGATTTCCTGATCGCTGGCAAAATCTTTCGCCGTCAGGACCGGCAGCGAAGCGGCTCCCGCCGTGGATGTCTCTGTGCTCATGTTCTATTTGCCTCCCAGCATGTCGTTGATCTTGTCAACGACTTCATTCACGAGGAACGGTTTGCCCTGAATCTTGTTCTGCCCCACGGCATCCACGAGGAATTTGGCTCGCAGCAGGAGCAGCAACTGCCCGGTGTTCAGTTCCGGAACGAGCACCTTCTTGAATTTCCTGATGATGTCGCCGAGGTTCTTCGGCATCGGGTTCATGTACTTCATGTGGACATGCGACACCGATTTGCCCTCAGCCTGACATTGCCGCACGGCGGTGCGGACGGCTCCGCAGGTACCACCCCAACTGATCACCAGCAGGTCGCCCGACTCAGGACCATCAATATCCTGCAACGGAATGTGATCGGCGATCCCGGCCACTTTATTGCAGCGGGTCATCACCATGTGATGGTGATTGGCCGGCGAGTAATCGACGTTGCCGGTCACGTCCGATTTTTCCAGGCCACCGACGCGATGTTCGAGTCCCTTCGTTCCGGGAATCGCCCATGGTCGTGCGAGCTTGGCGTCGCGTTTGTACGGCAGGAATCCGGCCTGGCCTTCCGCGGTCACGCTGTCCGGCGACTGTCCGTTCAAGCCTTCCGGGTGCTGAACCTTGATTGGCTTCAAATCCTTGACGTTCGGAATCATCCACGGTTCGGCACCGTTGGCGATGTACCCGTCGGTCAGGAAGAACACGGGCGTCATGAATTCGACGGCAATCCGCATGGCTTCCTGAACCATGTAGAAGCAGTCGCCAGGCCCGCTGGCCGCGACAATCGGAATCGGACTGTCGCCGTTGCGTCCGAAATAGCAGAGCAGCAGGTCGGATTGTTCAGTCTTCGTCGGCAAGCCGGTGCTCGGCCCGCCGCGCTGCACGTTGACGATGACCATCGGCAATTCCATCATGATACCAAGGCCGATGGCTTCTCCCTTGAGGCAGATGCCCGGTCCGCTGCTGGCGGTAATAGCTAATTCGCCCGCGTAGGCCGCGCCGACCACCGACGAGATGGCGGCAATCTCGTCCTCGGCCTGAAACGTGCGCACGTGGAAATTCTTCATCATCGCCAGTTCATGCAGAATGTCGCTGGCCGGCGTGATGGGATAGCCACCGTAGAACAAGTTCTTTCCGGCGAGGCGGGCGGCTGTCACCAGACCGAGCGCGGTCGCTTCGTTGCCGGTGATTTTCTTGTACTTTCCAGGCGGAAGCTTGGCGGGCGGGACTTTGTAATGCGTGGTGAACGCCTCAGTCGAGAACCCGTAATTGAAGCCGGCTCGCAGAGCGCGCAGGTTGGCTTCCGCGTACTTGGGATTCTTCTTGCCGAATTTTCTAGTGATCTCGTCTTCCGTGGGTTTGCGGTCTCGGTCGTACAGCCAGTAGACCAAGCCCAGAGAAAAAAAGTTCTTGCAGCGATCGGCTTCTTTGAGTGACAAACCCAGTCCATCGACGGCGTCACGCGTCAGCCGCGTCATCGGCACGCGGTGCACATGGTAGTTTGAAACGATCTTGGAATCTTCCAGGGGGTTCGACGCGTACCCGGCTTTTTGGAGGTTCCCCGTCTCGAACTCATCCTCGTTGATTATCAACGTGCCGCCCCGTTTGAGATCACCGATGTTGGTCTTGAGCGCGGCTGGGTTCATTGCCACGAGCGTGTCCACCGCGTCGCCGGGCGTGAAAATGTCGTGGCTGGAGAAATTGAGTTGATACCCCGAAACGCCGGCGAGAGTTCCTGCCGGGGCACGGATTTCCGCTGGAAAGTCGGGTAGGGTGCTGACGTCATTCCCCAAGATCGCCGACGTGTTCATGAATTGATTACCGACAAGCTGCATTCCGTCGCCGCTGTCGCCGCAGAATCGGATGACGACCGATTCCATCTGCTCAATTTTTTTGTCCGGATTCGGGCCGCTCTGCGTTTCAGGGGCCGCTGCCGTGGAGGCCATCGATGCACTGCTCCTCAATTAAAATGTCCAGACTTCCTGCATCTGGATCGACCAATTGGTTCTCGAACGCTGAGAGTTAGACTCGAATCTGCTTTGGTAGGTGTGACTGAGAGGACGGAATCCGAAAACCCGGCGCGTCGGGTCACGCTCCCTCGCGATCCTTCGCGGTGAGTTTGGCTTCGGGGGCCTGATTGAAGACGCCTGTGGGGAAAAACTCCACCAGAAACCTGACAACACCCTTCACGTCCACAATGCCTGACGGCTTTCCGGTGTTGTCCACGACCGGCAGTCGCCGACAGCCACCGCGATCCATTAGATCGACGACCTTGTGCAACGTGTCATCCAAGGTGACGGAGTGCGGGTCTCGCGTCATCACTTCGCCCAACGGCGTGTCGAGCGATCGGCCGGCTCCAACCATCGCCAGCAGATCGCGCTCGGTGAAGATGCCGACAAGGCGGTCGTTATCGCACACCAATGCGCTGCCGTGGCTCACGCGACGCATTTCGGAAGCCGCTGTCAAAACCGTGGCGGACGCGGGCAACATCGGAACGTCGGTCAAATCGAGCTGACTGACCCGCGTGGACGTCAGAATCTTTCGGAGGAGCATGACTCGGGGATGACCGTCAAAGGTCGACTGGGCGCTGTTGCTGATGCCTATTCTTGCAGCTTGCCGATTTCTTGGAAAGAGCCGTTACGGAAAAGTCCCATAGAGTCCCCATCGGGAATCAACCGCGAGAGGCGGTGCCGTCTCCAGCAATCGCCGTGCGCATGCGCGTGTCGGCCTGAACATTGTTTAACTCGTAGTAGTCCATCAAACCAAGCTTGCCGCTGCGGAACGATTCGGCGATGGCCACGGGCACTTCGGCTTCGGCCAGCACAACTTGCGCTCTGTTTTCCTGCACGAGCGCGGTCATCTCCTGCTCGCGAGCCATCGCTCCGGCGCGACGCTGCTCCGCCTTGGCCTGCGCCACGCGCATGTCCGCTTCCGCTTGGTCCGCCTGCAAACGGGCTCCCACGTTGTCACCAACGTCGATGTCGGCGATATCGATCGAAACGATTTCGAATGCGGTCTGTTTTTCCAGGCCCAGTTCCAGCACTGTCTCGGAAATCAGTTCCGGATTCTCCAGCACGACCTTGTACGATGTCTGCTTGCCGATGGCCTGGACGATGCCTTGCCCAACGCGGGCAATCACGGTCTCCTCAGTCGCGCCACCGACCAACTGGGCCAGATTCGTGCGAACGGTTACCCGGGCGCGAGCCTTCAATTCAATACCATCACCGGCGACCGCGCTCAGAGCATCGCCTCCGCTGCGTTTGGTGTCGGGACAGTCAATGACTCGGGGATTGACGCTCGTTTGCACAGCCTGCAGGACGTCCCGCCCCGCCAGATCGATCGCGGCCGCCGTGCGCCAGTCCAGCTTGATACGGGCTCGATGTGCAGCGATCAGCGACCGGATGACGTCTTCCACGTTGCCATGTGCCAGGTAATGCGCCTCGAGCGCCCGTGTCGAAATCGGGAAGGCTTCATTCAGCCGCGCCTGCACCGCCATGATCTTGCTGCGCACAATCACTCCGGCATCCACTTTTCGGAATGACATCATGATCAGGTCGACCAGTCCGATCCCGGCCCGGGTCGTGACGCACTGAATCCACAGGCTGAAGTAGCGGGCCATGATCGCCACCACGATCAGGCCCATCACGAAGACGACAAGCCCTCCCAAGAGGTACCACGCGTTGAAGTTTTCCGGAAGTTGTGCAATCACCCAGCGCATCGCGTGAGTCTCCGCTTGTTCTTGTAGGATGGACGCCCTCGTCCGTCCACGTGTTGCGACGCTATTACTTCCCGCAGCCCAAAGCGAGACGTTTTCGACGAGTTCAGCCGGAACGCGCTAGCGTCCGGTTGGGCTTGGAACTCTCGCTCTCGAACCGGACGCTAGCGCGTTCCGGCTAATGCTTCACTTCCGCCCGCAGGATGTATACCTAAGGACGGACGAGGGCGTCCATCCTACAGCGTTGTTCTTGGATGAGTTCTCACCGACGGAATGCTCGCGGTTTAGCTGGACGGAAAGTCAAAGTCAAGCCGCTGACCGGCGTCGCCGACACTCCGTGGACTGCCCTGTTCCTCTTGCGCTTTCAACGTGGAACCTGCATCGTCGGCGGCAACGCGTCGCACAAGAACGTGACTTCCCTGAACCGCGATCACGCGCACCTTGCAGCCTCGGTCAATGATCATCCCCTCACTCTGACACTGAACGCGCTCGCCGTCGATCTTGACGATACCCGCGGGATTCAATGGCGACACCGTGTCGCCCACCTTGCCAATGAGTTCGGCGAGACGCTGTTCAATTTCGGCAAAGGCTTCGACTTCGTCCGGCGTCGGAGGCTGCAAGATGGCTCGGCGACCGAGCGGGGTGTGCTGCCAGACCGTGAACGCCCCGCCCACCGCCGCCGGCGTCACAAACAACATGATCCCCAGAAACGTCCAGAACATCGTGGGGTTCGAGTGCCACCAGGCAGTCCACGCGCACCAAACCGACGCCAGCAGGCAACTGGCCGCCAGCATCGTGATCGCACCGCCCGATGGGATGAACACCTCGGCTACAAACAGCAGCACTCCAATCGCGAGCAGCAAGAACGCCCAGGTTGAAGAATCCATCGCGCGGCCATCCTTGAAATCAGGTTGCACCTCGGTCAGTCATCCGCTTGGGAAGTGTAATCGTCGCGCAAACCGAGTGCCAACCAAACGTGCTCGATCAGGCGGCCCGCGAACAATCCCCGCCACAACGCCTCGCGACGCCGGTTTGCCTCAAGGGCATTCGGGTTTCTCTGCGTCAACTTCGTCCGGATACTTGCCACTTCCCAGCGAGTTCGGCATCATCGGTGAGCCGGTCGCCGGCTTGGCTCTCGTTCACTGCGGTTCACTCCGGCTGGGAGTTGCACGATGTCGATCCGTCTGAAGTTGTTCCTGATGATGTTTCTGGAGTTCTTCATCTGGGGCGCGTGGCTGCCTTTGATTTTTGGATACCTTCCGGCCCTCGGGTTCACTCCCGGCCAGCAGTCGCTCATCCTGAATGCGTTTCCCGCCGCCGCGATTCTGGCGATGTTCTTCAGCAACCAGTTCGCCGACCGCAACTTCGCCGCCGAAAAATTCCTCGCGTTCAGCCAGCTCGTCGGCGGTCTGTCGATCCTGGGTCTGGTTTGGGTGACGCCCGAATTCATCAGCGACAAGAACATCCTGTTCGTCGCGTTCTTCGGATTGATGCTCATCCACTGTGTGTTCTACGTGCCGACAATCTCGATCACGAATTCCATCGCCTTCGCGGCCATGAAGGATGCCCAGCAGGAATTCGGTATCGTGCGCATGGGAGGCACGATCGGCTGGATCGCCGCCGCCTGGCCGCCGGTGTTCATTCTTGTTGATTGGGCCAAGGTCAAAGAGGCGAACGCGCCTGATTTCATCGGTTGGATTAGCGCTGTCCTTGCATCTCCCTTGAAGGGAGATGCCATGCAGCACGCTACGGTGACGACTTACATCGTCGCTGGCGTCGCTTCGCTGTTTCTTGCGGCATTCAGTCTGACGCTGCCGCACACGCCCCCGAAACCAGCGACCGAGGGAGAAGACTCTCTGGCGTGGCTGAAGTCGATGAAACTGCTGGCACATCCATTCGTCATGGTGCTCTGGCTGGTGACGCTCGTCGATTCATTCGTCCACAACTGCTATTTCAATTGGACAGCCCGTTTTCTTCCGACAGTCGGCATTGCGGAAAACTGGATCACGCCGGTGATGAGTATCGGCCAGATCGCTGAAATCCTGACGATGGCGATTCTCGGCGTGTGCCTGAAGAGCCTCGGCTGGCGAACCACGATGATCTTCGGAATTCTCGGCCATGCCGCGCGATTCGCCGTCTTCGCGTTTTGCGGCACGGAGGAATTTAAGTCATTGATCGTGGCGATTCAGGTGCTCCACGGGATCTGCTACGCCTTTTTCTTCGCCACGGTTTACATCTTTGTGGACGAGTATTTCCCGAAGGATGTCCGATCGAGTGCGCAAGGTTTGTTCAACCTGATGATCCTCGGTTTGGGAGCACTCGTTGCCGGATTTGTCTGTCCACCGCTGTTTGGCAGCTACACCGAATTGGCCGTGAAAACGGAGGTCGATGGGAAAGTCGGAACGAATGAGATTCAGATATTGAGCATCAATCGCAGTCCCCGTGATGGCACAATCAAATTGGCATTCGGTGGTGATTCCACCGGCGCGATCTCAATGGACGCGAGCTCCGAAAAGATTCTGTCCGCGATGGAGAACCTCAAATCCGTCCGGCCGGGAAACGTCAAGACTTCCGGAGGACCATTTCCCAGTCAGCCGATCAGAGTCGAGTTTATGGGCGAACTCGCGGAGAAAAATGTCGGCCAAATCGGCGACCAAGTGGACTTCCGTGGCCTGTTCTTGATTCCCTGTCTGTCGGCCATCGCAGCGGCTGTGTTGCTCTTCGCCGCGTTTCATCCACCCAAGAAGCAGACCGATGCGGCGCTGGCGGCACTTCCGGAATGACGCCTCGACGGAGACGAGAGAACGGAGCACACCGCCATGTCTCGCCGACTGAAATGGCACCTGCGCTGGCGGCTGTCGGTGCTCTGGTTTTTGGAATGGGGCGTGTCGGGAACCATCCTGACCTACCTCCCGATTTACTGGGACTCGATCCGACTGACCGAATCTCAGCAGGGACAACTTCTGGCGACCGCCGCCGTCGGGCTATGGCTGGCTCCGTTTTTGGTCGGACAAGTCGTTGATCGCTGGATGTCGGCGGAAAAGTATCTCGCGCTGAGCCATTTCCTTGGCGGAGTTGCCTTGCTCACGCTGGCCTCGTCGGCCGAGCGATTCCGCGACACCGGAGGCAACTTCCGGGCACTGATGTTTCTTTGCGGGTTGTATGCCGTGGCGTACATTCCCACGGTGCCGCTGGTCAGTGCTCTCTGCTTCCGGCACCTGCCCGATCCCGATTCGCAGTTCGGTCGCGTCCGAGTCTGGGGGACGGTCGGCTGGATCCTCGCGGGAGCGTCACTCTCCATTTGGCTTGAGCGCACGGAAGTTTTCGGCTGGCTCTTCAAGCAGTTCCCAGACGTCGCCATCGTGACGAAAGCGCAGGCCGTGGCCGAATCGCTGCCGAAGCCGGTTCAGTCTGATTGCTTTCGCATGGCCGCCCTCCTTTCGTTCGCGCTCAGCAGCTTTTGCGTCTTCCTGCCACCGACGCCGCCGATCTACCTGCCGCACTCCCGCATGGCACCGCTGACCGTGCTGGCGATGTTCAAGCAGCGCTCGTTCGCGCTGTTCATCTTCGTCAGCTTTCTGCTCGCCGTGCTGATCGTGCCGCTCTACAACCTCGCCGTGCCGACGCTGCTCAAGAAACTCGGCTACCCGGAGAATTGGGTGCCGACCGTGATGCTGATCGGCCAGATTTCCGAATTCCCCGCGCTGCTCCTGCTGTCCTTCTGCCTGAAGCGGCTGGGATTGAAGATCACCTTCGCAGTCGGAATCACCGCGTGGGCGCTTCGCTACGGATTCTTCTCGATCGGAGGTCAGTCGTGGCTGGTGCTGCTGGGTCTCGGCCTGCACGGAGTCTGCCACGTGTTCCTCGTGATCGTGGCTCAGCTTTACATCGACTCGCAATGCCAGAAGGACGTGCGAGCCACCGCGCAGAACCTGCTGACGTTCATCACGATCGGGTTGGGGATGCCACTCGGCTCGATGCTGGGCGGCGAACTTCACGAGTGGCTTTCGAAAGAACCTGTGCTGCTCTTCCTGATCCCGTCCGCCGCGGCCCTCGTGTTGTTGATCCTGTTCTGGAAGCTGTTTCACATCCCGCCGACCGGAACGCACGGGGGACAGAAATTGCAGACCGCGGGATAAAGGTTTTTTTGATCTTAGATTTTCGATTTCAGATTGAACCGACGGTGCGACACGAGTGACTGAGAGACTGTTTTCAAATTGGGAGGGCGAGACCCCTACCGAGCCGTTGAGCGATGATTCCTTCAAGAAATCGGCTCGGTAGGAGCCTCGCCCTCCCACAGAGTGGTCTTGAAATCGGATTTGAAAACAACCTCTGAGTACTCGGTACCAAACGCCACTCGTTCATCCTTCCTCCGCCATCCTCAGTCACGCCACCATGCCCGATCCGGCTCCACGACCCGCCGACGTCTGGACCGTCGGGCGCGTGCTGGAATGGACGAAACAGTACCTTAAACAGCACGGCAGCGATTCGCCGCGGTTGGACGCCGAAGTCTTGCTGGCTCACGCCCGGCGTTGCCAGCGGATCAAACTGTACACCGACTTCACCGAACCGCTGCCCGATGACGTGCGGGCGGCGATGCGGGAGTTGGTCAAGCGTCGAGCGGCGGCGGAGCCGGTTGCGTACCTGGTGGGGCATCGCGAATTCTTCAGCCTCGACTTCCAGGTCACACGCGACGTCCTGATCCCGCGCCCCGAAACCGAAACGCTCGTGCTCGAAGTTATCGAACGGGCGAAGTCGCTTCCCTCGCCGAGAATCCTCGACATCGGCACCGGCTCCGGCTGCATCGCGATTTCACTCGCGACCCAACTTCCCACCGCGGCAGTCACCGCCGTGGACATCTGCCAACCCGCGCTCCGAGTCGCTCAGGAAAACGCCGAACGACATAACGTCACCGACCGGATGCGATTTTTGCTCGGCGACCTCTTCGCCCCCGTGCCGCCGGGCGAGACGTTCGATTTCATCGTCAGCAACCCGCCCTACGTAGCGACCGAAGAGTGGGACGCTCTCCCTCCCGACGTGCGGCAACACGAACCCCGCTCCGCCCTCGACGCCGGCCCCGGTGGCCTCGCCGTCCTCTCGCGCCTAGTGGCCGATGGCCCGCCCTTCCTGAACCCCGGCGGCTGGCTGTTCCTCGAATTTTCGCCAGAGCAGGCCGATCCGCTGCACGCGATCGCTACGGACCGGCCGGAGTTCGACGAGGCTCACGTGATCAAGGACCTGGCCGGCAAGGCTCGTGTCCTTGCAGCGCAAACGAACGCGGCATGCTGATTCTCGCTTGCTTTATGAGCTACGAACCGTTCGCCTTTCATCGTTCTGCCTTCATCATTCTGCCTTTCCAAACTGCCATTGCCCCACTCGACACTTTCCTGCATCATCCGTCCTCCAATTCGATCGCGAAGCCACGGAGGGCTGGGTCATGGAGATGTTCGTCGTGCAGGGAAGCCGACGGCTCGCGGGGCGAGTCGCTGTCAGCGGGGCGAAAAATGCGGCGCTGCCGATCATGGCGGCGGCGATTCTGGCCGACGGGCCGAGCGTGTTGTGGGGCGTGCCCGACCTCGCGGATGTGCGAACGCTGTCGCAGTTGCTTCAAACGCTGGGCATAAACGTGCTGCGCGGAGCGGCGGGCGAGATTCTGCTCGACGTGCATGATGCCAAGGCGTGCGTGGCCGATTACGATTTGGTCCGCAAGATGAGAGCCAGCATTTGCGTGCTGGGGCCGCTCGTGGCGCGACGCGGCTTCGCGGCGGTGTCGCTTCCCGGCGGCTGCGCGATCGGCGACCGACCGGTCGATCTGCACCTCAAAGGTCTGGCCGCGCTCGGAGCCGACATCAAGATCGAGCGCGGGTACATCATTGCCAAGGCGCGGAGGCTGCGCGGAGCCAACATCTACCTCGGCGGTGCGTTCGGCAGCACGGTCACCGGCACCTGCAACGTGATGTCGGCGGCGACGCTCGCGGCCGGTGTCACGACGATCGAAGCCGCCGCGTGCGAGCCGGAGGTCGTCGATCTTGGCAACTACCTGAACTCGATGGGGGCGAAGATCAGCGGCCTTGGCACGCCGTTCCTTCGAATCGAAGGCGTCGAGGAACTCGTCGGGACGCAGCACGAAATCATCCCCGACCGCATCGAAGCCGCCACGCTGATGCTGGCCGCGGCGATCACGCGCGGCGATGTCGTGCTCGACAACGTGCGCCTCGATCACCTGACGGCAGTGCTCGAAAAGCTGCGCGAGATGGGCGTGCGCGTGGACACAATCGCCGATGACGAAACCGGCGTCGGAGTGAACGCATCGGGTGCCACGGGCAGCTTGCCTGCCTGTGCCGGTTCACGAGCGGCCGCAAAGGTCACGGACGGACAAGCCGCCCGTGCCACGCCCACCCCGTGTGCTTCGGCTGTTCGCGTGCATGTGCCGGGTGAACTCCGTTCGTCCGACTGCATCATGCTGCCGTATCCCGGACTGCCGACCGACGTGCAGGCCCAGCTCATGGCCTTGCTGACGACCGTACCGGGGTTCAGCATCGTGACCGACAAGGTTTTTCCCGACCGATTCATGCACGCGGCCGAGTTGACTCGCATGGGAGCCCGCATCCGGCGCGAAGGGCCATCGGCGATCGTGAGCGGTGTGCCGTCGCTCAGCGGGGCCTGCGTGATGGCTTCGGACCTGCGAGCCAGCGCCGCCCTCGTGCTCGCCGCGCTCGCGGCCGATGGCGAATCGCTCATCCGCCGCATCTATCACCTTGACCGCGGTTACGATCGCTTGGAACGGAAACTCAATCACCTCGGCGCGGGCATCGCGCGGCTGGAAGACACCGCCACGAACATGCCGGCGTCGCTGCGAGCCAGCGCCCTCGAACGCCCCGCCGAAACCGATGACCCGGACGCCGAGGTTCGTGCTCCGAAATGGCTCAGTCCCGCCGCTGCGGCAAAAACAAAAGCAGCCACGGATTGAACACAGATGAAACACGGATGAGGAAATCACTCTCGGTCCGTGTTCAATCCGTGTTTCATCTGTGGCCAAAGTTTTTCTCTGGCAGCGTCACGGCGTGGCGGCCGGGTCGGCTGGTTCGATCAGGTAGACTTCATTCGCAAGGTTGACGAGCACCGGCTCCTCGAAGGCGAGGTACTTGGCCAGCGTGCCGCCATGCGATGCGGCCAGGTCGAAGTATTCCGTGCTGAACTGCTTCACGCGGCGGGCGTTCTTCACCTGCTCGTCGTTGACGACCGAATCCTGCCACTGCCTGTTCTTGAAGAAGAAGGTCTTCTGGCCGATGTTGCGGACCGAGTCCACGTAGCGGGCCTTGCCTTCCGCGTCGATGGCGAGGGCGCTGCCGCGCTTCGCGGCGGCGATTGACGCAGGCGCGGGCATCGCCTTGCTCAACCCTGGGACTCCAAATCCTCCACCGCCTGCGCCGACAGGGCCACTCGCCGATTGCAAACCGCCCTTCAACGCCCGCTGTTCGACGCCGCCCAGTCCGTCGGCTCGCTCCAACTCGCGCAAGGCGATGCTACCGGCGCGGCGCGAATTCGAAAAGCTGTCCGCCAAATGCACGTTCTCGTCGGCGAGGAACGACGTGTACGGCGTCAGGATGCCGTGCTTGATCGAAAGCTGCACGAGTTCATCGACCAGTTCCTGGTTGTGACCCTTCAAATCCAACTCGTCGATGATTTCGCCGATCCGGCGCGTGGCCCACAGTTTTTCGACGAAGCCGAAACTCTCGTCGGACGATTTCTCGACAAAGTTGGCAGGAAACGTGATCGTGCGCGTTTCGCCCATGACCTTGCCGTTGAGCGTCACTTTCGCCGCGCCGCCGGCTTTGTACCGGCCGGCCAGCACGAGTTGTTCGCCGTGGAACAGGTCGGTCAGTTGCCGCGGGTACATGCGGTTGATCGGACCGGCCGAGCCGGGTGGAGTGGCTCGGTCGAAGTCGATGCTCACCGCCAGATCGGTCATCAGCGGCGAACCGATTTTGGCGTACAGCGACGAGACGTGGGCTTCGATGTTTTCGTTGGGCCGCACGTACACCGATTGCCCACGCCCGTCGCGCGAAAGGCGGTCGAGGAGCCGGCTGTTCACATCGTAGCCGACGCCGAACGCGAACAGCCGGGCGGCCACCGTGTTGACCTTTTTCGCATTCTCGGCGATCGGCAGCTCGCGCACTTCGCCGACCGTCGGCAAGCCGTCCGTCAGGAAGAGGACGTACGTCGGCCGTTTCGGATCGGTCAGCATTCGCAAACCGGTCTGCAAGGCTCCGTCGATGTGCGTGCTGCCGCCGGCATACAGTCCGTCCGCGAAAGCCAATGCCGCCTTCACGGTCGGTTCGTCCGCGCGTTGCAACTCCGGCCGAAACGCTTCGACGACCGAATCATAGGCGATGATGTTGAACGTGTCGGTCGGCTTGAGCTGGTTGATGAGGAACTTCAGCGCTTCCTTCGCCTGCTCGATCTTCTTGCCACTCATGCTTCCCGATTTGTCGAACACGAACAGCAGCGTGCGGTCGATCGAGCCGGCATTGGCCGGCGGCTTGACTTCGGGACTGGCGAGGAGCAGGAAGTAGCCGTCTTCGCTCTCCGACGGCTTGTACGTCAGCACGCTCGTGCCGACGATGCCGCCCGCCGTGCCGTAGAACAACCGGAAGTCGTCGGGGCGGTGGACTCCCGCCAGAGTCAGCTTGCACGTCGCATGCGTGTTGTCCGGGCGATGGATGTCGAGTTGATGCGTCGGGCTGTAGATCGTCTTGATCGCCTCGTTGGCTTCGACTCGGACCGTCACGTTGAGCGTGTCGATCGGTTTGGTCGAATGTTTGTTCGTGCCGAGAGGCAGCAGCAGATCGACGAGGCCGCCGGTTTTCTTCAGGAGTTGCGTGTAACGAATCTCGACCGTCCGCTGAGCGTTCGGCGGGATCGGGAACACGCTGGTCTGAAACAGTCCCTGCCCCATGTACTCCAGCAGCGCGGGGTCTTGCCGCCGGCGCACGATGTCTTCGTAGATGCGTCGGGCGTCCTCTTTCTTGAGCAGCTTGCCGGCCAGTTCGGTGCCGTCCACGAGCAGCGTCAACCCACTGATCGCTGCGTCATCCGGCAGCGGGAAGAAAAACTGAGCCTCGAGCACGACGTTGCCGGTGTTCTGAAACACCTGCGACACCTGCACCTTAGCGACCTGATCCTTCACCGTCGCCTGCATGTCCACGGTTCGCACATGGTAATCTGCGAAACTTGGCACAGGCCGGGGAGTTGGCGGTCGCGGCGGGATGGGCCGGATGATCCGCGTGTGGTCAATAATCAACCCCTGAGCAAACGCCTCGACCGGAACGACCATCCCCACCAACGCCAGCAGCAACCAGACGATCCGTTTCATGGCTTTTCTCCCGATCGGCAACGAATGGACACGCGGAACCGAGGTGTGAGACGCCAGACGACGGCTTTGAGTTCCAACCGCGTCTTGAATTCGATCCTGTCGCGGAGAGAATCGGACTGATCCCAGGAGTCTCAAAAAATGAACGACAGTGCCCGCTACGTGAAAATTGTGGAGTGGTCCGACGAGGATCAATGGGACGTCGGGAGCTGTCCCAGCCTGTTCTACGGCGGATGCCACGGGTCGGATGAGCGTCAAGTCTTCGACGAACTCTGCGCTCTCGTTGACGAAATGATTGATCTCTACAAAACGAAGCACAAACCGCTGCCCCCACCGACCTGCGGCAAGGACTACGCCAACAAGATGCTGACGGTCGCGTAAACCGCCGCTTCCTCTGCGTAAGGCAACCGCTAGAAGTGTAAGCCCGCGAAACACACGAAAGGACGCGAAAAAGTGACTTGCTTTTTGTCAATATTCATTGGAGATCGACAATGGCCGAACTGATCTACCCACAGGAAAGTTACAGGATCATGGGGGCTTGTTTTGAAGTGTACAAAGCGATGGGATGTGGATTTTTGGAGCCGGTGTATCAAGAGTGTTTGGAAATCGAACTGGAGTTGCAGGGCATCCCGTTCCAACCCCAGCAAGAGTTACGACTCACCTACAAGAGTCGCACATTGAAACAGAAATACCGACCTGACTTCCAGTGCTTCGGAAAGATTGTCGTCGAAATCAAGGCCGTTGATCGCTTGACCGATGAATTCCGCGCACAGATTCTCAACTACCTTCACACGACAGGATTTGAATTGGGCCTCCTCGTGAATTTCGGTCACTATCCCAAGGTCGAATACGAACGGTTTGCCCTAACTCAAAACTAACTCCTTTTTCTTTTCGCGTCCTTTCGCGCGTTTCGCGGGGACCTCATTCTGTCGCTCCTCTTCGAAATGGAAGAGTGTCAATTCAGAGATGGTGTGCTTCCTGCCCCGGATTCCCAATGGAAGGGCCGTCCTGTTATTTCACGACGAAGTTCACCAACCTTCCCGGAACAATCACTACTTTGACCACGTTTTTCCCGGCCAGAAGTTCCGCGATGCGGGAGTCGGCGGCGGCGGCGGTCTGGATCGCGGTTTGGTCGGACCCGGCCGGGACGAGGATTTTTGCACGCAGCTTGCCGTTGATTTGGACCGGGATTTCGACCTCGGCGTCTTCGCACAGCTTCGGGTCGAATTCCGGCCAAGGTTCGTAGGCCAAGGACTTGGTCTCGCCGAGCAACTGCCACAATTCTTCGGCAAGGTGTGGGGCGAAGGGGCTGAGGATGAGGACGAACGGGCGCAGCAGCGACTTCGGACGCGGTTCGACTCCGGCGATTTCGTTCGCGAATTCCATCATGCGGCTGATCGCGGTGTTGAACGACAGCGATTCGATGTCGCGCGTGACGGCCTTGATCGTTTTGTGCAGCAGCCGAAGCTGATCGTTCGGCGGTTCGATGTCTTGAACGGCCGGGTTCAGGCGCACGTCGTCCGCCCGCTCGTCGGTGATCATGCGCCAGACGCGAGCGAGGAACCGGTAGACTCCCTCGACGCCCTGCATGCTCCACGGCTTCACCGCCTCCAGCGGCCCCATGAACATTTCGTACAGGCGCAGCGAGTCGGCTCCGTACTCTTTCACGACGTCGTCCGGGTTGATGACGTTGCCCCGCGACTTCGACATCTTCTCGCCGTTCTCGCCGAGGATCATCCCCTGATTGACCAGCCGCTGAAACGGTTCAACCGTCGAGACGTATCCGCGGTCGAACAGGACCTTGTGCCAGAAGCGCGAGTACAAGAGATGCAGCACCGCGTGTTCGGCACCACCGATGTAGAGATCGACCGGGAGCCACTGCTTTTCGAGCTGCGGATCGACGAACTGCTGGTTGTTCTTCGGGTCGATGAACCGAATGTAGTACCAGCACGAACCGGCCCACTGCGGCATCGTGTTCGTTTCGCGCTTCAGCCGCGTGCCGTCTGGAGCCGTCTTGTAGAGCCAGCCGGCCGGTGCCTTGGCCAGCATCGGCTCAGGCGTGCCGGTCGGTTTGAAGTCCGCCATGTCCGGCAGTTCGATCGGCAACGCCGATTCCGAGTCGGCTCGCAGCAACCCGGTCGGTTGCCCGTTTGTGTCGAGTTCATGCCAGATCGGGAACGGCTCCCCCCAGTACCTCTGCCGACTGAACAGCCAGTCGCGAAGGCGGTAGTTGATGGCCATGCTACCGAGGCCGACGGCGGATAGGTCGTCGGTGATCCGTCGCTTGAAAGCAACAGTCTCAAGGCCGTCATAAGAACCCGAGTTGATCGCCTTGCCATCCCCTTCGAAACAGCGTTTTCCTTCGATAAATTCGTGAAGCCACCGTGAAGCGACGTGTGTCTGCTCCTCAACATTTGCTTCGAGGTCATCAGGAGTCTTGCCAGATGCACGAATAGAAAACTGGCCCGGTGGATGGACGACGGCTCTGATCGGCAAATGAAAGATCGTGGCGAACTCAAAGTCCCGCTCGTCATGCGCCGGCACGGCCATGATGGCTCCGGTGCCGTAGCTGATCAGGACGTAGTCGGCGATCCAGATCGGAATCGCTTCGCCGTTGACCGGGTTGATGGCGTGGCTGCCGGTGAAGACGCCGGTTTTGGTTTTGGCGAGGTCCGTGCGGTCGAGGTCGCTCTTCATCGCGGCCTGCTTGCGATACGCTTCGACGGCGTCTCGCTGCCCAGGTGTGGTCAGGCGAGCGACAAACGGATGCTCGGGAGCGATCACCATGTACGTAGCCCCGAACAACGTGTCCGGTCGCGTGGTGTAGATGCGGATCACGTCCGATCCCGGCTCGCGCGGGAAGCCGGTGCGAGCGCGCGTGGCCTTCCACTCCTCGAACCCTCGACTCTCAACTCTCGACTCTCGACCGACAAAAAAATCCACCTCCGCTCCCTCGCTCCTGCCGATCCAGTTGCGTTGCATCTGCTTGATCGACTCGGGCCAGTGGAGGTCCTCCAACTCGTTCGCGAGGCGGTCGCCGTACGCGGTGATACGGAGGAGCCACTGGCGCAGCGGTAGCCGTTCCACCGGATGCCCGCCGACTTCGCTCTTACCGTCGATGACTTCTTCGTTGGCGAGCACGGTCCCTAGCGCGGGGCACCAGTTGACGGGTGCTTCGTGTTGATACGCGAGTCGATGCTGGTCCTGAAACCGCCGCACCGCCGCATCTCCATGCGATCGCACTTCGGCGGGGATGGGCAACTCGGCGATTGGCCGACCGCGGCCGGTCCGCTTTTTCCCGTCGGGACCGATCCACTCGCAATCGGTGTCGTACCACGTGTCGAAAATTTGCAGGAAGATCCACTGCGTCCAGCGGAAGTAGTCCGGGTCGGTCGTGGCCAGCTCGCGGTTCCAGTCGTAGCTGAAGCCGAGCATCTTGAGCTGCCGACGGAACGTGGCGATGTTTTGTTCGGTGGTGATTCGCGGGTGCGTACCCGTTTTCACCGCGTGTTCTTCCGCCGGCAGCCCGAACGAATCCCACCCCATCGGGTGCAGCACCTGCTTGCCGCGCATCCGGCTGTACCGGCAGACGATGTCCGTAGCCGTGTACCCCTCCGGATGCCCGACGTGCAACCCCGATCCCGACGGGTACGGGAACATGTCCAGCACGTACAGCTTCGGCCCAGCCGGTGCAAACCCGGTCAGACGAAACGTCTGATGGTCTTCCCAGTACGCTCGCCATTTGGGTTCGATCCGCTGCGCGTCGTAACGAGGCATGGGATTTCAGAATCTCGATTTTGGATTTCAGATTTCCGATTGGGCTGCAGGCGGGCTGATCGTATCCACCCGATCGGTTTTGGCAACCGCGATGCGTTTCGGCTGGGGAAATCTCAGACCTTGCTGTAACCTGTCTTGGCCAGCCGATCACTGTCCTGACATGAGGAACACCGGTTCGGTTCGCCGACCCGGCGGCAGCTTCAAAACCACGTCTCGGACTGACTTTCGTAATGGTGATCACCAGCACATTGCCAGCGGTGCTGACCGGCCCATCAGACCGGTTCGACTGGGGCTGCGCATGGTGGGACCGATTGTTCGCTACGGCGGCTCCGTTTGCCGTGATGACGGAGTCCGCATCGACGGCGGTGTCTCCCGCCGACGCAACCGACATCGCGGCGGCGCTCGCCGGTCGTCGGGACGCGTTCGACCGGTTGGTGACTCGGTATCAAGACACGTTGGCGAGGCAAATGTGGCGGTTCACTCGCGACCGCGTGGTGCTGGAGGAGCTTGTTCAAGACGTGTTCGTCGAAGCGTACATGAGTCTGGCTCGGTATCGCGGCGACGGGCCGTTTGACCACTGGTTGCGAAGCATCGCCGTGCGAGTTGGATATCGGTACTGGAAGGGACGGGCGCGAGATCGCCGGACCGCCGAAGCCGCCGTCGCCGTGGCATCGCTGCCGTCGATCGATCAGACGGCGGGATCGCGATCGGCGAAGGAGGCGGCGGAGATTGTGGAAGGGTTGCTCGGGCGGCTGTCGCCTCGCGATCGGTTGGTGATCACGCTGCTGCATCTGGACGAGTGTTCGGTGGCCGAGGCCGCCAAGCTGACGGGTTGGAGTCAGACGATGGTGAAGGTGCAGGCGTTTCGCGCCCGCAAAAAGATGCAACGCATGTTGCAGGAGAACGAACGATGAGCCGCTGGGAACAATTCCTGACGCTGGCCGCACAAGCTCGACACGAACTCGTGCCGAGCGTGAATGTCGTGTCAGCCGTGCGCAACCGCTTGATCGCCGCGCGGCCTCAGCCCGTGATCGAGATCGACCCGGAATGGATCGTGTTCGCCGCTGGGTCGCTGGTGGCTGCGGCCTGTTCGATCGTGGTTTCGCTGCACGGCTGGGATCTGTTGCTCGACCCGCTCGTCGTTTTCTTCCAGCCCATGGGAGACCTGCTGCAATGAGCACCGTGCTCGAACTCGAACCGGCGGTCGCGATCACTCCGCCGCCTCGTCGCCACTGGCGACGCACGTTGACTTGGTTAATCGTGTCGCTGGTGATCTTCGTCTGCGGCGGCGTGACCGGCCACGGCGTGACGGTGTGGATGTGGGAGAAGCGCGTCCAGCCGATCCCGGTCCCGGCTCAGCGTAGCGAATTCGCGGCCAAGGTTCTGGAAAAAATGAAGGTCGATCTCGGCCTGAACGACGACCAGACCGCACGGATCGACGTCATCCTGCAAAAACACCATGCAGAGATCGAACAGATTCGGATAGAGGTCGGCCTGCGGTTTGGCAAAGCGCGGGACTCGATGATGGCGGACGTGTCGGCGGTTCTCGATGATGCCCAGCGAGAGAAATGGCTGGCGCGGATGGAGGAACTCAAGCGAGTTTTCGCTGAAGGTCCACGGTCACCTCGCAGTGGCGAGCACCGCAAGGATGGCGACAAACGCAGCGGCGAAGATCGTCGGCCGCCTCCGCCTTGGGAAGGCGGCGACCGCAAGCGAGACAGTGATCGCCGTTCGGGAGGCGAACATCGCCCGGCCGGCGAACAGCGCCAGCCGCAGGAACCGGCGGCAAAGCCGACACTCCCGCAGCCGCAGTAAGCGATATCAAACCTCCGAGGTCTCGAAGACTTCGACGGTTTTTCATTCGGCTCGCGATGCAACCGATGGGTCACGAACTGCGTCGCAACTCGCGAACGTAGTCGCCGACCGCTTCCTGCCACGTCGGAAGCGAAAGGCCCGTGACGTTCGCGAGCTTGCCGCAGTCGAGCACGCTGTACGCCGGACGCGGAGCCTTCGCGTTGAACTCGGTGGTCGTGATTGGCTTCACCCGCGTCGGCATCCCGGCGGAAGAAAAAACTTCCGCCGCCAGCCGAGCCCACGTCGTGCTGCCGCTGTTCGTGACGTGGAACAAGCCGAACTGTTCGGTGGCGATCAGCGCCACAATCGCGGCGGCGACGTCGCGCGCGGAGCTTGGCGTACACCACTGATCGTCCACAACGGCGACTTCTGTTCGCTCGCCACCCAACCGCAGCATCGTCTTCACGAAGTTCCCCTTCCCGACGGAAACCGAGTGGCCGTACAGCCCGCAAGTGCGAACGAGAAACGATCGAGGACACAGTCCGAGCACGAACTGCTCCCCCGCCAACTTGCTGACCGCGTAGCCGGAGATCGGCCCCGGGCAGTCGGTCTCGCGGTACGGCGTCGTCCGATCTGCATCCAAACCGAACACATAATCGGTGCTGATGTGGACCAGCACGACGTGGCGCTCACGGCAGGCCAGCGCCAGGTTGCGAGGGCCGAGAGCATTGAGTTCGTATGCAGCGAGCGGTTCGTCCTCAGCTTTGTCCACCCAGTTGTACGCGGCCGTGTTGATGACGATATCCGGCCGAGCCGCGTCGAGGGCGGACGCAACCCGAGTCGGAACGGTGATGTCCAGCACGTCGTGTTCGAATCGAATCGCCGAATCACCCAAGTGTCGACTCAAGGCGGAGCCGAGCTGTCCATTTGGTCCAATCACCGCAATTCGACGCATGCTGCCTCCCGGCCAGCGGATCGGTTGTACATGTCGCAGGAATTCTAACGGCTGTGTCAGGACGGCGGGAGACGCAACCTGCGGGTCGGTGTTTAATTTTGAATGCCGGTTGGCAGCGAAGTCTCGGCACCGACGGCTGGCCCGCTTGTTGGTTGCCGTATCCTCCTCCGCTGCCCAACCGTCATCGCGTTTCCAACCAAATTGGTTTCGCTTGCGTAAGAAGTTCAAACGAGACCCCTATTGCCTCAAATGTGAAGTCCCGAATAGAATTCGGATACCTTGGCTGACGTCGCCTGTCGAAACTCTGTTGTGAAACCGACCTTCCGTGGCTCTGACCGAGATTGATCGCCACCTGCTGCAACGCTGCCTCGCCGAAGAGCCTGGCGCGTGGAAGGATTTCGTCGATCGATTTCTCGGCCTGTTTGTGCATGTCGTTCAGCATACGGCTCACGCTCGAAGCGTCCCCGTCACGTCCAATGACATTGATGACTTGTGCGCCGAGGTTTTTCTCACACTGCTCGCCAACAACTACGCCGTGTTGCGGCAGTTTCGCGGGGAATCATCGCTCGCCACCTACCTGACGGTCGTTGCCCGTCGCGTTGTGGTCCGTGAAATGGCACGCCGGCGATTCTCTGAAGCGTTGGGACATGTCAATGTCAGCCCATCCGCCTTGGAGCACGCCCAGGTTTCGCGCTCGGATCAACAGCGGGTCGAGAACCGGGATCAGGTGCAGCACATGTTGGCCGGGCTTCCCGAGAAGGAAGCCGCGGTGGTGCGGCAGTATCATCTGGAAGGCCGTTCGTACCGCGAAATCAGCAGCGGCCTCGGCATCTCCGAAAACACCGTCGGCCCGACGTTGTCTCGCGCCGCCGCCAAACTTCGCGAGCGCGGTGAATCGTAGGGTGGGCGGTGCCCACCAGTGCGTCTCATCACACGAACAGGAATTCCGCGCCGTGATCTCGATCTTCAGATCGTGGTGGGCACAGCCCACCCTACTCGCGAGTTTGGCGTTCGTTCTCCTGAGCCACGTCACCACCGCGCTGGCTAACGACGCGGCAGCGACCAGGGCCAAGCGCGTGCTGCTCCTCGGTCAGGGGCCTGACGGCCATCCGCCGGCGACGCATGAGTACCTGCCGGGATTGAGAATGCTCGCGAAGTGTCTCGGCCGCCTGCCCAATCTGCAAACCGTTGTCGTGTCGGCGGACGGGGCGTGGACGGACGGGCCGGAACTGCTCGACGGCGCGGATGCGGCAGTGGTGTTCCTCGCGGAAGGTGCGAGATGGGTGTCGCAGGATCAACGGCGACTGGCGGCGTTTCGCAAGCTGGCGGATCGCGGCGGCGGGCTGGCGGTCATTCACTGGGGGATGGGGACCAAGGACGCGAAGCCGATCGACAACTTCGTGCAACTTTTCGGCGCTTGCCACGGCGGGCCGGATCGAAAGTACCAGGTCGTGAAGTTGGTGCCACAAATCCCGAACCCCGGCCATGCGGTGATGACGGGCGTGACGTTTCCCACGGAGATGCCGTTCCAGGAGGAATACTACTACAAGCTCAAGATGCCGCCGGACGTGAAACAGCACGTGCCGCTCGTCACGGCGACGATTGATGGCGAAGCGCACACGGTCGGGTGGGCGTGGGAGCGGCCGGACGGCGGTCGATCGTTCGGATTCAGCGGTTGCCACTTCCACAAGAACTGGGACCTCGAAGCGTACCGGCGGCTGGTGACGCAAGGGATTGTGTGGAGCGTGCGGTTGCCGATTCCAAACGGCAGGCTGAACGTCGACGTCACACCCGAGGACTTATCTCTGGAGAAGAAGGCGAAAGAATGAAGTTGGACCGCGGTGGTGAGGACGATCCGCGAGAGAAACCTCTGGACTCTGCGGCATCGGAGGGGCCATCGGCTGATCCTGTCGCGCACGGTCACAAATTGCCTGCGGACACGGCGGCGGAGTTGCTGCGGCAGTTGTTCAAGCAGAAGGCTCAAGCGGATTCGCCCCCGCCCGCGGCCAGCCCGCGGCCGACAACTTCGCCCGTGATCGCTCCCGTTCCGGCGAAGCCTCGGCGCCAACGGGTCGCGCTTCGTCTGCGCTGGCGAAGAACACGACAGCGGCTGCGATCGTGGATTCGATCGCGGGCGGCGCGGCGTGTGCTCGTGGGGATGCTGGTCGTCGCGGGTGCGATTGCGGCGGGGAAGCGGTATCGGGTGCAGCATCCGCCGGGGCGGATCGAGACACTGACGACGTCGTCGCGCAGCCTGACGTGCCTCGCCGTGGGCGGCGATGGACTTTGGATTGCGACCGGGGCCGGGAGCGGCGAGGTGTCGCTGTGGGATCGGCAACGTGGACGGTTGGCCCCCATCCGGTCATCGTCCAGCCTGCCGATTTCGTCCCTGCGATTCACAACCGATCAGTTTTTGATCGCGGGAGGGCTGGGGAAGCGGCTTCAGGTGTGGTCGCTGAAGGAGTTCGACGCGTTGGACATTCCGCTGTTCCCCGCGCCGATCACCGTGGTCGCAGTGCATCCGCGTCGGCCCGAGATCGTGATCGGATTGCAAAACGGCAAACTGGCCGTGCTGGATTCCGTGTCGGGCGAAATCGATGAGGATGATGCCGGGCACGTCGGTTGGGCGAAGGTCATTGAGTTTCATCCCGCGGGAAGCTGGTTCGTGACCGGGGGGACGGACGGCAAGTTGATCGTGCGCGACGGCAAATCGCACGCGCGGACGAAAACATGGCCCGGGCACGCGACGGACGTGTCGAGCCTGTCGATTTCAGCGGACGGCATCACGTTGGCGTCAGCCGATTGGAGCGGGATCGTGAAGCTGTGGAGAATGCCAGACGGCGAGCTGGTTCGCGAACTCTCGCATCCGGACGGCGTTTCGAGCACTGTCATCCACGGTTCGCGATTGGTGACCGCGTCGTGGGACGGTGTCGTGCGCATCTGGTCAGTGCACGATGGTCGCGAGATCGGCCGCGTGGCGACCGGGCAACCAATCTCCGCGATGTCTCTCGCCGCGAACGGCCGACACGCTGTCACCGTCTCGCCAGCGAACACCTTGCGAATTTGGCAACTTCCCTGAACGGTAGCGAGACCTGGGCGAGTCAGACTGTGGCCCCATTCCGATCGACCCATCCCGGCGGTACCATGCTACCCGTGGGGAAGGCCCGCATGTCCAAGGGAATGTCCCTCGTCTGTCTCGCAAGAGGAGGCACACCATGAACCGACGCGAATTCCTGGCGATGTCCACGCTGGCGGCCGGTCACGCGCTGGTGGCGCCTCGCATTTCGACTGCGATCGCCGCTGCTGACGACACGCGCACGTTTGCATCGCCTGCCGACGCTCGCAAATCGCCTCCCGAGGAACTTGCGTACGTTGTCGCTACGTACGCCGGCACCGAAGTCCGCAAGCCGGACTACCTCGCAACGATCGACCTCAACCCGAAATCGACAACGTACTCGCAGGTGATTCACCGCCTGAAGATGCCCCACGTCGGCGACGAGCTGCATCACTTCGGCTGGAATGCGTGTGCGAGTTGTCACGGCGAGCGGGCGCGGCGGTTCCTGATCATTCCGGGGCTGGTCTCAGGGCGAATCCATGTCGTTGACACGGCTCACCCGCGCGAGCCGAAGATGCACAAGGTCATCGAACCGGCCGAGGTCGTGCGCAAGGCGAAGCTCACCGCGCCGCACACGGTTCACTGTCTGGCCGATGGGCGGATCATGATCTCGATGCTCGGCAACGAAAACCTCGATGGGCCGGGGGGCTTCCTGCTGCTCGACGAGAAGTTCGAGATCGCCGGCGCGTGGGAAGCCAGCCGCGCAGGGATGCGTTACAACTACGACTTCTGGTTTCAGCCGCGTCACAACGTGATGGTCAGCAGCGAGTGGGCCGCACCAAAAACGACTCGACCGGGCTTCAAGCTCGAAGACGTGCAGGCCGGCAGGTACGGCCGGCATCTGCATTTCTGGGACTGGCAGGAGCGCCGCATCGCCAAGAGTATCGACCTCGGCGAGAAGGGGTTGATCCCGCTCGAGGTCCGGTTCCATCACGACCCGGCGAGCACGCACGGGTTCGTCGGGGCCGCGCTGTCGAGCGTGTTGTGGCACTGGTTCCGCGACGGCAACGACTGGAAGGCCGAGAAGGTGATCGAGGTCCCCACGCAAGACGTGAAGGGCTGGCCGATCCCGGTCCCCGGCCTGATCACGGACCTCGTGCTGTCACTCGACGACCGCTGGCTATATTTCTCGAACTGGCTCCACGGCGACATCCGTCAGTACGACGTGAGCAACCCATCCAAGCCTCGGCTGTCCGGACAATTGTGGCTCGGCGGCGTGCTCGGCAAGTCGCCCGAAGTCCGCGGCCGGCCGCTGACCGGAGGCCCACAGATGCTGCAACTCAGCCTCGATGGTCGGCGGTTGTTCGTCACCAACTCACTGTTCAGCAGTTGGGACAACCAGTTTTACCCGCAGATCGCGAAGCAAGGTTCGTACCTGCTTGCCGTCGATTGCGACACCGACCAGGGCGGCCTGACACTGAACGAGAAATTTCACGTCGACTTCGGCCGCGAACCCGACGGCCCCTCCCGCGCTCACGAGATTCGATTCCCGCTGGGCGACTCAACTTCGGATATTTGGCATTGAGAATGCCGCCTCTCGGATTTGTCGGCATCTCACCGATCAAACACGCTGGCGACTGAATCTGCCAATCGATAGCCTGCGAGTGTGACGCGACGACGTGCGAGCGTCAGCGATTTGGCGGCGTCGGACGGCGGCACGGCGGGAACCTTGCTGGACGCCACCGACTGATTTTCGATATCGACCCAGCGAACGAGCGGGAAGTTGCCATCGCGATAGACGCTTGTTTTAGCGTGCTGGTAGCTTTCCGCAGCCCATTGCCGGACTTGCTGGTGCTGCGCGAATTCCGGCAGCTTGGAATCTGTCAGGTTGGGATCATGCGTCAGGTCATCTGCCCAGCGGCTGACGTTTGCTAAGCCCGAGTCCTGCGTCAACAGGCCGTCCCAGTACCAGTGCAACCGCATCGGCGCCGCGGCCGAATCGGGTCGGATCGCAAGCAGGTTGCCTCCCTGGTCGCCGTGAGGAGGTTCGGGAAATAGTTTCTCATCGACGAGCGCTGCCGCATGCAGAGGTTGGTGCAAGTCACCGATCAGATGAAACAGCCAGCAGAGTCGCACTGCCTTGTTGGCGTCGGCGGACAGGCCGGGCTCGGCACCGGGATCGTTCTCGATCTTGCCGCGCAGCACATTGACGCTCGTGTCAATTTGCATGAGGATGTTCGTCTCGTTGGGAAGCGGCTCGCGCGGCAAGTTGCTTTCCTGCTGACCGGCTCGATACGGAAAGTTCACATAATGCCAGGTTCCGCGATGAAACTTGTGCCGCTCGTGAGTCATCAGTTCTTCGCGGCTGAGGCCCTTCGGGGGCCGAATGTAGTCGGCCCACGTGGCGGCTCGCAGGAAAGCCCATTCCTCTTTCGAGACGTCGGGAGGGCACTGGTGGGTCAGGTACGAGTGATAGTGCGGATGCTGTTTCAGCAGCTCGCCGACTTTCGCTCGCTGGTCCGCAGACAATCGCAGCCACGCGATCCGGGCGACCACCATGTGCCCGGCATCGTTCCACGCAAATACCGATGGCCCCGACGCCACCATGACGATCACAACCGACGCCCACAGGCGGACGCGACTCCAAGACATGTTGCGAAACGACGGCATGACGAACCTCGAAAGGGTGCGGTGTTGTTGTCGTTGCAGGATCGGGGCAATTCCGAACTTGTAGGCAGCGTGCACGTGAAATGTCTGCCTATCAACGCTCGCTATTGGGCTTCCGGTGGAATGACAATGGATGGATTCAGATTCTTGGCTTCGACGTAGGCGTTCTTCGCACCGGCCTTGTCACCTTCCTTCAACAACATCTCGCCTCGAACAACCCATACCTGGTCCATCGCCGCAGCCCCTTGCGCAAGCGAGTCCAAATCGGCTTTCGCTCCAGTGAAATTCCCCTGGCCGATCCGCGCCCTCGCGCGACCAACCTTCGCTTTCTCGACGAGGTCCGGCAGCAGCGTTCCACGACTGAGCGCGATTGTAAAAACCTTGTCGGCCTTCGCAAAATCGCCGCTCTTGAGCGCCACTTCACCCTGTTCGACCGACACTTCAGCCTCGGCCACCGATGAAGCGGGGGCCTGTGAACTGGAACAACCACAGCACGCGATCACCAGAGCGACACCGGAGATGATTCGCCGCATCAAACCACGTGGATTTCCGAACTGTTTAGAAGTCACGGACGGCCTCCCCGCCATTGCGCGTACCCACACCTCGCCAGACGCCGAGATCGACGTTATCGCCCACAAATCGCACGGCTCCGTCGGCCATGAGCGCATGAACACCACCGACATGGAAGCTGCGTGCCGAGATGATGGCATGTTCCCCGGGGGTATCCGAAATTGCGCTCCAGTTGCCGCAGTCCTGTCCGGACCAGTTTGGTGTCGCCATGTGGTTGTACATTGATCCCGAGTAAGCCGCCCACGGCCAGCCATTGGAAAAATCGCTGCCTTGAATCCAGCGACCGAAGGATGAGAAGTTGAACGAATCGACAACCGGCGTGTACGTCCGGCAGGCATTGAAAATTACGTTCGGATCGATCAGCACGTTTTGTCGATTCGGCATGGTGATGATGTCCGAGCGGCCAGGCGGCACGACGGCCATGTTCTGTCCCGATCCCTTGGTGCGTTCGGAGAACATCACCGTGTTTGAAGTGCCATCCACGAAATCTCGTTCAGCCAGGCTGTAGATCGTGAAAGCACCGTTCCCGGTGCACGGCAAATTGCCGAACGAAGTCCCCGTGTTGGTCTGCTGCGTGGTGTTGTTGGCTCCAGCATACGGCGAACTGCCACCGAAATTGTAAACGTAGTTGTTTTCCGTCAGCGCCCTCGTGTTGAATGGACATGTCGGACAGAGGAATAATCCCGCCGTCTGCGCATAGGCTTGGTAGTTCGGATTGATCGGCGTCACGCCACCTCCCGTTGTCATCTGTTGCGAGTGGTTGGACATGTTGATCAGGTTGTAGACGTTGGTTTGATCCATGAATGGCAGCAGGAAGAGATGCACCGACCGGTTCCCAGCCCATGCGTTGACGTTTCCCGTCGTTGCGTTGTAGTTCGTGTAACTGGTCGGTGGTGCCGCGGCGCCAATCCTGATATCGGGCATCATCCGACCCGGCGGGAATGCTCTGTGCGTGGAACTGTAGTTGTGCAGTGCCAACCCAATTTGTTTGAGGTTGTTCCGACATTGCGCTCGCCGGGCGGCTTCGCGAGCCTGCTGCACGGCTGGCAGCAACAAAGATACGAGGATGGCAATGATGGCGATCACCACGAGCAACTCGATCAGGGTGAACCCGCTTGGCTTTCTGCACGCTTTCATGAAAGTCATGGCATCCTCCTGCGTCGGTTACACGAACTGGGATGTTGAAAAGAACCAACGGTTGCGAATCTCACGAATTGGCCTCGTCCTGTCAACCTGGGCGCGAACCTTCTGTGGGTCCGCAGATTCCGGCGGAAGATTAGACGCCCTTTGGGAAGGACGGATGAAGGATTTGTGATGGTTCCATGAGGTTCAATGCCGAGATTCTCATCGGGTTCTCGAAAACTACTCTATGCGTGTGGTTCCCGCCGAGCGTGGACGGCTGCTCGTGTTTATCGTAAAAAATGTGATCAGACATTTGAGGTCATTATGATCAACCCTGAATCCAACGCAACGCAGATCCTTCCGACACGACGCAAACCACTCTTCCTGGTCGGCGTGCTGCTGATCGTTTTGGGACCCGTGCTCAACTTCGTGCAAACCAGCATAGCGAAGCTGACAACGCCTTGGTATCTGCCGATTCTTGCAACGGCCGGAGTCGCCTGCCTCATCGTGTCGCTTCGGCAGCGGCGAAGCGTGATCCGCATCGTGTTCGCCGCCCTGTTCACGTTGCTGTGTGGAGCCGAATGGTACATGCTGCTGATCGCCGCGAAGACGCCGCCGTACACCGGACCGGCTCAGGTCGGGAGCAAGGTCCCGGAATTCTCCGGCACGCTGCCCGACGGCTCGGCGTTCACCAACGACGATCTCGCGCAGGGGGGCCGCACGGCCCTCATCTTCAATCGCGGACGATGGTGAGGCATCTGCATGATCGAGCTCGGGCAGCTCGAAAAGAATCATCAAGCATTTGTGCAGCGGTACACTCGAATCGTTGAGGTCTCAAATGACGACCAGGCCACGGCCAAGCTGACCCAGGCTGACTTTCCACACCTGCTCGTGGTATCCGACGCTCAGCAAAATATCGCCAAAGCCATGCAGGTTATTCAGTCCGGCGCGGCGGCTGATGGGACAGACACGAACGCACCCACGACATTCCTCATTGATGGACGTGGCACCGTGCGCTGGGTGTTTCGGCCGGAGCGATTCTTGGTTCGCCTATCACCCGCCGAATTGCTGGAGGCAATATCCGGAATAAATTGGGGGAAGTAGCGAGCCACGCCTACTTCGACAGCACTTCGACAATCCGTCGCCCCATCTCGCGGGCCGAGGGGTCGTCTTCGCCGGTGATGATCTTGCCGTCCACGAGCACGTCGTCCTCCGCAGTGCCTGGCCGGCCAATCGACCCGGCGGGCGACAGGATTGCGCCGTTGGCTTCGGGATGCCAGCGGCACGAGGGTTGGGCGGGTCGCCCATCGTAAATCCCCGCCGCCGCTTCGCGCGTGGGCGCACAAACTCGCTTCCCTTCCAGCGGGCTTTTGCCTTTTACCCGCGCCCACGCCAGCACCGACACGCCGTTGCACAACGCGCACACGAATTTGTCCTGCGAGACGAATTCGTTGATGATGCGGTTCACCTCCGCCTTGATCGCGCGGTCGCCGTTGTAGGCCGGGTTGTTGTAGCGGCCGGTGAAAGCGTACTGGTAGGCCGACGCACCCCAGCCGCCGGAGAACAGCACCGCGTCGTAGTCGCTCGCCTTCACATTGCTCAGCGCGAGGTCCGGCTGCACGATGCCGCCGTCGGCTCCCTGCCCCGATCCGCCATGCGGCCGGCAGGCGGACTTTCGCCCCGCGGCCACCGTCACGCGAATGCCGGCCCGTTCGAGTTCCTGCCGCGGCTCTCCGTACTCGCGGTAGAAAAAGTCCTGGTTGGCGATCACGATCAGCACACGCTGGCCCCGAGCCGTCGCGGCGTTGCCGGGAGAGATCACGTTCGGCGTCGAAGCGGTTTCCCTGGTCGACCGCGATCCTTTTTTGGACGCCTCCGCTGGCGGATTGCTCTTCGCCACGGAAACCGATTCACCGCTGAGAGTCCGCAATTCGACAGCGTGAAACACTGTTTCGCTGTCCCACGCGACGAGAGCCAACTGTCGACGATTTGGCAGCGACCAGAGTTCCGGGAGCGACAGATCGCTGCCGTCCGTCCGATGCGTCGCGACCTCCTTGCCATCGAGCAGACCGCGAATCTGATCCTTCCGCACTTCAACCAGCATCGTGTACCGCTTGTCGTTTTCGAGAGAGACATTCTCACGCCGAGTCGAATTGTCGCGGATCGATCGGCCGCCGATGTTTTGGAAGCCCGCGAGATGACTTCCCCACGCATCGACCTCGAACGCCACCTGCCGACCTCCCTGCACCACGACCACACCGATCGAATGCCGTCCGGTCTTGCGAGTGAAGCTCACCCGGATGTCGTACTCGCCCTGCGGCACCACCGGCAGCGACAGCCTCGCACCCTCGGCAGCCCCCACAGACAGCGTCTCGTTCGTTTTCTTCCAATCGCCTCGCACGGCGGCCTGAGCCACGTCGATCGCGGGCAGCAGCGATTCCCACTTCGGCTCCGCGGTAACAGCCGTGCCGCAGACCGACAGCCAGCAAACGAGCGCCACCATCGCTGCCAGAAAGTTCTCGCGTTGCGTTGACATGTTGACTACCTTTCGAATGAACCAAACGGACGACAGAAAGCTGGCCGTGCGTGTGCAGGATGGTCGCCCTCGGCCGTCCTCTTTTCGAGCCGGTACTCGGTGCGCGAGGACGGCCGAGGGCGGCCATCCTACGAGGCAACGTGAAAAACGATCAGTCGGAATAGGCAAACTCGTTCAGATTGAACACGACGCGGCAGACCTGTTCAAGGGCAAGTTGCCTTGCGGCGGCATCGGTCAGCGGCTGGCCGGCGGCTTTGGCGTCGGACGGCAACCGCGTCGCTTCGTCGCGGAGGAAGTCGAGCATCGCGGCGCGTTCGGTGTCGGTGGGGGATCGGCAGAGGGCCAGGCGGTAGGCCAGGTCGATCTGCCGCGCGGAGTCGGAGCCGGCTTCGGCGGCGAGGCGGGTTGCGAGATGACCGGCCTGCTGGTTGACGAAATGTCCGTTGAACAGCGTGAGCGCCTGCGGAGCCACACTCGTGACGGATCGCTTGGCGGACGACTTGGTCGTGTCGCACAGATCGAGCACTTCCAGCATCGGCACGATCATCGAGCGTTTGACGTGGGCGTAGATCGTCCGCCGCGACGCTTCGACTTCGTCGTACGCCGGCCAGATCGACTCGCGATCGGCGTGACCCGCGAGGGCATCCTTCGGCACAAACGGGAACATGCTCGGACCGCCCATCTTCGAGTTCAGCCGACCGCTGACGACGAGCATCGAATCGCGGATCGCTTCCACTTCCAGCCTGCGATACGGCACGCGCCACAGCAACTCGTTCTCCGGGTCCGCCGCGCCGTACTCGGCGTTCCATGCCTTGCTCATCCGGTAGGTGTTGCTCGTCAGAATCAGACGGTGCAGGTTCTTGAACGACCAACCGTTTTCGATAAACCAGTGGGCCAACCAGTCGAGCAATTCCGGATGTGTCGGCGGCGTGCCCATGACTCCGAAATCGCTCGGCGTTCGCACCAAGCCTTCTCCGAAATGAAACTGCCACACGCGGTTGACGATCACCCGTGCCGTCAGCGGGTTATCGCGCGAGGCAATCCACCGGGCGAACGTGATCCGCCGCCCGCTCGTCTGCGGTCCCGGCGACGGAAACTCCGGTTGCTGCTTCACCAACACCGCAGGCATTCCCGCCCCGACCGCGATCCCCGGCCGCGTCGCCTTGCCGCGCAGCAAAACGTGCGTGGCTGGCGGTGTCGGAGACGGCTCGTGCGAGAAGTAGGCTCGCGGGAGGTCTGGTGTCGCCGTGCGAAGGGCCGCGACCTGCGAGTCGATTTCGGCGACGCGGGCTCTCGTCTCGACAGACAACGCGTCGGACACTTCCTGATCGAACTGTTTGCCGTGCTGCGTGACGAGTTTCTTCTGCGCGTCATTTCGCTTGGCTGGTTCGACGAGAATCGCTGCGACAGCTTCCGGTGGCAACTTGCTTCGCCCGGACTTCAGCAAGTCGGTCGCCACCGGCTCGCGGAGCCAGGCGATTTGCTTTTGAAGTTCGCTGATCCGCCGATCGCGCTCCGCCTGCGCGGCGAGTTGCACGCGGTTGCCGGCCGGGGCGTCTAGGTCTGCGCGGCCGGCCTGCGAGCGTTGCAGCGTGTTGAATGTCGCGACGAGGCGGTAGTAATCGAGCGTCGTCAGCGGTTCGAACTTGTGATTGTGGCAGCGGGCGCAGCCCAGCGTCAGGCCGAGGAACACCTGTGACGTGGTGCTGACGATGTCGTCGAGTTGGTCGAACCGGTCCTCGACCGGATCGGCCGGTTCGTCGTCCCACGGACCGAGCCGGTAGTAGCCGAGGGCAATGACCGTGTCCGAATTCGCATCGGGCAGTTCATCGCCGGCGAGTTGTTCGAGGATGAACCGGTCGTACGGTTTGTCCTCGTTGAAGCTGCGGATGACGTAGTCGCGATACCGCCAGACGTGAGGCTTCATGCCGTCGCGTTCGTAGCCGTTGGTCTCGGCGTAGCGCACGAGGTCCAGCCAGTGCCGCCCCCACCGCTCGCCGTAGCCGGGCCGAGCCAGCAGGTTGTCGATCACGCGGTCAAGAGCTTCCGGTGACGAGTCGGCACGCCATGCGTCCTGTTCCACGAGCGTCGGCGGCAGGCCAACCAAGTCGAGATGCGCGCGGCGGAGGATCGCGTGCGGTTCGGCCGGCCGCGACGGCCGCCATCCCTTCGCTTCGAGCTTCGTCAGCACGAATTGGTCGATCGGGTTGCGGACCCACGCCCGATCGCGTACGTCCGGCGCGGCGACAGACCGCACAGGCTGGAACGACCAGTGTTCCCGATCCGCGGCCGTGATCAAACTGTCGTAGCTCGCGATGTCCGGCGGAGCCGCCGCCGGCGGTTCCGCGCCACGAGCAGCAAACGACCACGCGGCAACAAGCCCAATTGCCACGAGACCCAACTTCGCGACGATCCCATGTCCCCGCCGGAGAAACGAGGCTGCAGGGGAGGAGGCCGGACCTCGCTGAACTTTGATGCGCATGCATACCGTCCCGATTCTGGAACTTCATCCGCTGACTCCGGCGGATGAAGAAATTGACGTTTGCCATTGTGCCGAGACCGACGTGTCGCGGCAAGCGCGATACCCGGCGGCGACCGTGGCAAACCGCATCTGTTTTTGAGACACTGCGCCGGAACGAAAATCTTCACCAAGCTCGTCATCTCAGGGGTTCACTTGAACGACACGGCAACTCTTACCGCCGAGCAATTCGGAGTCACTCGGTTCGACCTGCCGGATTCCGGGCGCTGGACGGAATTGGTCCGTGGCAAGGTCGTCACTCTCGCGCCGCCGGAACCGGATCACGGGACGATCGTGCTCAACCTGGGAAAGGAGTTCGCCGGCTACTTCCAGCGCCACCGCGTGGGATATGCCTGCTTTGACCTGGGTCTCACCCTTTCGAGATCGCCCGACACCGTCCGGTTTCCCGCCGTCAGCCTGTTCCTTGGTCACGTCGACTTTGCTGAAAGCGACCGGGACATCACCGACTCAATCCCGGACCTCGTCGTCGAAGTTGGGTCGTCGCCCGTCCGCCGCCGAACCATGTCGGATCGGGTGACCGAATTGCTGGCGATGGGTGTCCGACAGGTGTGGGTGATTGACCCGGCCGCGCGATCGGTCGACGTTTTGGAATCCACGCGACCGCGCGAGCATCTGCTGGCGGCCCGCGTTCTCGAATCGGCCAATCTGCTCCCTGGTTTCGGCATGCAGGTGGAGGACCTGTTTGTCGAGCCGTCCTGGTGGAAATGAACGACCTGCGCCAAATTGGTTTCTGGAATTCAGGCCTCGTCGGCAGTACGATGGCTCTCACGCGAACGCGGCTTACGGCCCGTTCGATTCGGATGACGACATCACCGCATTGCCCTTGAATCTCTGGAGCCAACCATGATCCGTCCCGTTGCCCGCTTCGCCCTCGTGGCAATTGTTTCGCTGTCGCCGCTTGGTTTCTCCGCCGCCTGGGCGGCCGACAGGCCGGACAACACGCCACCGGAGGGATTTGTCGCCCTCTTCAATGGCAAGGACCTGACGGGCTGGAAGGGTCTCGTCGGCAATCCGAAATCACGGGCCGCGATGAAGCCGGAAGAGCTCGCCGAGGCACAGAAAAAAGCAGATGAGAAAATGCGGGAGCACTGGAAGGCCGAGAACGGCGTCCTCATTTTCGACGGGAAGGGGGACAGCCTCTGCACGGCCAAGGACTATGGCGACTTCGAACTGTACGTGGACTGGAAGATCGAAAAGGGTGGCGACAGCGGAATCTACGTGCGCGGCACGCCGCAGATTCAGATTTGGGACACCGAATGGGAACCGTATTTCAAGCACGGCGCCGAAAAGGGATCGGGCAGTTTTTGGAACAACCAGAAGAATCCCCGCTTCCCCGACGTGAAGGCGGACAACCCGGTCGGCACCTGGAACACGTTCCACATCAAAATGGTCGGCGAGAAAGCCACGATCAAGCTCAACGGCAAAGTCGTCGTCAACAACGTGACGCTGGAGAACTTTTGGGAACGGGACAAGCCGGTCTATCCCACTGGACAAATCGAACTTCAAAACCACGGCAACACGCTGTACTTCAAGAACATCTATGTCCGCGAATTGAAGCCCGATCAGGCTTTGCTGGGGACGTGGAAGCCTGTGGTCGCGCAGGTCGGGGATGTGAAGTTTCCCGACGAGACCTTGAAATCGATGAAACTGGAACTCAAGGACGGGAGATATCTTGTCACGGTTGGCCAAGCAATCGACGAAGGGACGTGCAAGGTGGACGCCTCGTTGCCGCTCAAGACTCTCGAAATCGTCGGCACCGAAGGCCCCAACAAGGGTAAGACGTTCCTGGCGATTTATGAATTGATCGAGGATGAATTGCGAGTCTGCTACGATCTGACCGGCAAGTCCCACCCGACCGAGTTCAATACCTATGGCGTCCCAACGCGGTTCCTGGTTACCTACCGGCGGGACAAATCGGGCTGAGGCAACCCGTCGGCAATTTGTCGAAGGTTGGCGTCTACGGTCACGCAAATGTCCTCCAGCGGCAGGTCGTTGTCGCTTCCTTCGAACGGGTCCTCGATCTCGACTCCGATTTCTTCGATGCCGGTCAGGATGTACGTGATCAAGAGCGTGGCCGTCACGGCATGCCAACCGAAGCGTTCGACGAGGGCGAAGGGCAGCGTGTAGCAATACAGAATCAAGGCTCGTCGCAGGTGGACGACGTATGCGAACGGCAGCGGCGTTTTGTGGATGCGTTCGCAGCCGCCGAGGTAGTCCACGAGCTGCTGGACATTCGCATCAGCCTGCGTGAACAAGATGTCGGTGATCAGCTCCCGCCGCCGAGCTTCATCCAGCCCCGACGTCATTTGCTTCGCGATCTCGATCGGCGGATGTCGGCTTTCGGCGGCCGATCGGACGGCATCGGAAGGCAGATCATCCCAAGCGTCCAATGGCAGGCTCGTGCCGCGAAGCTGGTGCATCGTTGCCCGGGCGAAGATCGAAGTCCAACCGAGAACCCTCCGCGCCAAAGCCGGATCGCCCGCCAACTGCACGCTGACCAGCCGGCCCAGGTTGCGCGATTCATTCACGATGCCGCCCCACAGTTTGCGACCCTCCCAGAACCGGTCGTAGGACGCGTTCGTCCGAAACACGAGCAGCAAACCGAGAGCGACTCCAATCAGCACGTGCGCCGTTTCCGGGATAGCGAGGGACACTCCGGCGGGCTGAGCTGCATACGTGTGAACGGTCACGACGACTCCGGACCACACAACGCAGATCACGACGCGATACATGATGTCGCGGACCATCGATCCGCGCACGTCACACAGATGGCTCGTCCAACTTTGAGGGTCGTAGTCGATCATGGCGTGAGCGTTCTACGGTGACGCGGGTGATCGCGTCAAGCGGCGGGGGATAACCCTCTGACTTGGGGTGACACAGGTGGCTGGTCCACCCGTGCCGCACGCACTGGCGGACATGCCGCCAGTGGCACCCACCTAGATCAGATCGCGGCTTGGATCGGTTCGCAGGCCGCGCAGGTGCGGGACGTCGAGGACTTCGAACGGAGTGACCAGCGGCCGCCAGTCATCTCCACGCTGTTCGATTCGCCGGGGATCGATCACCCCGCCGATTGTCGAAGCCAGGTCGAGATACCTCACGCGCCGCGGCTCGATCCCGATGATTCGCGCGCACGTGGCGTCGACGGCAGCCGGAGCAAGGCTGATCGCGATCAGACCGAGTTGTTTGGGCGTGCCCATGATTGGCCCGTCCCCTTCCATGCACTCGATGCCATCCACCACGGCAATCGCTTTCGGCAGCGACGCGTTGATGTCCACCACGGTTTCGGGAATGCCGGCGTAGTGCAGCACATTCTTCGGCCAGCCATACTTCACACCGGGCAGCGTGCCGTACAGGTTTTTCATGGCCGCCGTCACGCCGACCCAATGGTGCGTCTTCAGCTTCGGCAGCGAAACGATCAGATCGGCCTCGATGACGGAGTGTGGAAAATGGAAGCCGGGCAGCTTCGACTTTCGGCCGCGATTCGGCACCCAGCGGACATCCTCGTAGTTCAGGTCCGCAAACGGCAGCCGGTCGTCATCCAGCGCTTCGCCCAGTCCCGATTCAACGAGGGCCATCTCCGTATCGCGCACGTGTCCCGGCGCTTCACCGACGGTGACCGAGGCCTCCCAACCGCGGAAGACTTCGGCGACCGAGCGCACCACTGCCGGATGCGTTGTCATGTGCCGCGCTTCACGGCGCGGCTCGACCATGTTGGGCTTGAGCAGCACGCGACGACCGCGCAGCGACTCGAGTTGCAAACCGCACGCCAGCAGCCCGTCGCGGATGGTGGACACCAGCGACCCGTCGTATTTTTGACCCGCCGCCAGAAACACCGGCGCTCGGTTGCCGAGCGCGTGCCGGGCCACGGCAAAACCGAGCAGACCGGCTCCGGCCACGGCCGAACTGATCAGCAACGTACGGCGATCGAGTTTCGACGCATCGGCAACTTCGGCGGCGTGCGAAGTCGGCGGCGTGCGATTGTCGCCCGGCGAAGTCGTTCGGTCGGTCATGACACACCTCGTGGCCGGGTCAGCATGAAGAAGGGAGTCTCCGAACCCAAAGCCGCGAGGGTGAGCAGCGTCAGTCGAGGCAGCGAAGCTCCACGCTGCGTCGTGCGTTCGGCCGCCGTTTCGAGCCAGCGCTCGAAACCGTTCGGCAGCCGGCCATGTGCCGCCAGTCCGATGACTGCCCAGCCCAACGAGGCTGCCGTGGTTTCCGGACCAACCGCGTCCGCGACGTAGGTCAATGTGCGGTCCAGCCGCCCCGAGGGGTCGGATTCGCCGGCGAGGGCGGTCAACGCGAGACCACTCGGCAGCATGTGCGGTCTGAGTGTCTGACCGAACACTTCCGTGTTACCGTAATTGCAACCGCCGGACGGAAGCAGCCGGTCGACGATCAAACGCACGCCCTCACGAGTCCGTGGATGGCGTTCCAGTCCGCAGGCCTTGAGCGCCAGCACAGCGAACGCGGTCGGTTCGAGCCACGAATGCGTTCCGTCGACCCAGGACCAACCCTGCAGCGTCGAATCGTGCTTGAGTGCCGCGGACCGTTCGATCTTTTCACCCGACGACGCCAGCAGCCAATTCAACGCCCGAACCGTCGGAATATGCGACTGTTCCTGCGATTCGTTGAGGTCCCGTGACGCCTGACCGTTGGTCACAGCCTTCCACGCCAGCACGGCGAGGCCCGTTGGCCACTGCGGAGCCGATTCCGTAGCGCTGATTCCCACGCTGCCACTCGCGATCTGCGCCGCCACGAGCCAACTGGCCGCACGTTGGGCGGCCACCCTCCGGCCGTGCGCGGCCAGCGTCAACGCGGCCAGCGCAACCGGTTCGCTCGCCGGCTGCGACTGGGGACTGTAGCCCCAGTTCGCGGAGTCCTCCAACCGATCGAGTACCGAATGAATCCACGCCATGAATGCACTGCCGTCACAATCGAATTGCCCCTCCCATCATCGGCGTTTCCTGAGACTCCGCAAAAATGATACTGCTTCGAATTGGAAATGCAGAAAGGCTGGGCGAAGTTTGCGGGCGGCCGACGCAACGCGCCAAGTGAGTCGATAACGACTTACGGCCGTCAGCGGAGAATGAAATAACACGCGCGGAACGACAGGTAACAAACGATGTTGGCGAACCGGGCGGCGTCAGCCCCCAGTCGGCGCGAGGGCATCTCGTCGCACGAAAACAGCACCCTCGGGGTTAACTGTGTCGGCGAGACACTCCGTGACCTCCAACCAACGTCCGTGTGGACCCGGCAAGGGATCTCACAGCCTGCCAACAAATTCACGGACGGATAACGGACCAGGACGGGCACGCTTGCCCGTCACGATCTCGAAGGGCGGGTGTGCCTGTTTGACTGGCAATGAAGAATGCCACCGGAAAGTGGCTTGACGGCGGTGGGCGCATGATTGGTCATGGCGTTTTCTCTACTTTGCCCGGCGCCGCAGATTCGTGTGCCAACGCGGCGGCCTCCGCCGGTCGGTGCCGAACGATCTCGGCGGTGATTTTCGCGTTCGGAACGAACACACGCTGTCCGTCGTCGCTGATGAGAATCGTTTGAAAGACCAGGATTTCCAAAACCCGGCCGCGCACGTTTGAGATTTCGATCGTGTCTCCGACACGAAACAATCGAAACAACAGGATCATGATACCGCTGGCCAGATTCGCCAACGACGATTGCAGCGACAGCGCCAGGCCGATCGCTCCCAGCACCGCGACAAGCGACGCTGTCTGCACTCCCAACTGTGCCAGCACGGCCACGCCAACGACGATCAACACGAACGCATAGGCCATGCTCGTCAGGAATCCGATCAGAGTGGGATCGAGGCGTACGCCGCGAAGGAACCTGGCGAGCAAGCCGGTTGTCGCTCGGGCCGCAAACCAGCCCACCACCAGAATCGCGGCTGCCTTCAGGAAACTCAATCCCCATTGCAGTGCCAGGTCCTGCCAGAATTCTCTCAGGTTTGCAACGCTGAAATCGAACATTAGTGACCTCCCGTTCGCGCGGCGCCAGTTCCGCCCTCGGTCTGGCCACGTGGATCGAGCAGGCGCGACACCAGTTCGGGCTGCCCCTTGAATTCCGGATGCTCCAGCGCAACTTCACGGACGGTGCGGCCGGTCTCGGAGGCGGACTGAGCAATCCTCGCGGCCAGGTCGTAGCCAATGACGGTTGCCAACGCCGTGCTTAACGACAGACTTTGTTCCACCTGCTCCGCACATCGACGTGCGTTGGCCTTCAACCCGAGCACGCACTTCGTTGTAAACAAATGACACACGCGGGCAATCAGGTCCGCCGACTGCAGCAGGTTGAAGGCCATGACCGGCTGCATCACGTTCAGCTCGAAATTGCTGCCGAGCGCCGCGGACCAGGCGATCGTGGAGTCGTTGCCGACGACCTGAGCCGCCACCTGCATGACGGACTCGCACAACACCGGATTGACCTTGCCCGGCATCATCAATGAACCAGGCTGGACGGTTGGCAGCATCAACTCGCCCAGACCGCAGCGCGGTCCCGATGCCAGCCAGCGAATGTCGTTGGCGATTCTGGTCAAACTGACCGCCACCGAACGCAGCGCTGCCTACGTCTCGACCACCGCGTCGCGACTTCCAATCGCCTCGAAGAAATCAGCGGGCGGCGTGAATCGCAGGCCAGTGATTTCGGAAATGTTGCAAACCACGCGCTCTGAGAATTCCGGGTGCGTGTTGATCCTCGTCCCCACCGCGGTCCCGCCGATGGCCAACTCGCTGATATGCGGCCTGACCGCTTGTAGACGACGGATCGCGTGTTCCATCTGGCTGGCATAACCGCTGAATTCCTGGCCGAGACGAACCGGCGTGGCATCCATCAGGTGGGTTCGACCGATTTTGAGCACCTTGTCGAACTCGATGGTCTTCGCCGCCAGGACTCCCTGCAACCGATACAACTCCGGTTGCGTTTGCTGCTCAATGACCTCGGCGGCGGCAACATGGATCGCCGAGGGAAAGACATCGTTTGATGACTGGCCGAGGTTGACGTGATCGTTCGGATGCACCGCGGAACGGCCGCCGCGACAACCGCCGAGGAGCTCATTCGCCCGCCCGGCGATCACTTCGTTGGCATTCATGTTCGTCGACGTACCCGAACCCGTTTGAAACACGTCGACGACGAATTGGTCATCGAGCCGCCCGGAAATGACGTCCTCGGCGGCAACTTCGATGGCCCTCGCGAGATCGACGCTCAACAACCCGAGGGCCGCATTCACGCGTGCAGCACTCAGTTTGACGATTCTCAGCGCGCGAATGAACGAACGAGGAAACCGCAGTCCGCTCGCGGGAAAATTCTCGACCGCACGCTGCGTTTGCGCACCGAAATACGACTCTGCAGGAACCTGCACGTCGCCCACCGCGTCACGTTCGACGCGAAATCCACTCATGGCTTGCCACCTCGGAGATCGCCCTGCCAATTCGTCAGCAATGGCCATGCCAGTTGTCCGACCGTGCCGGAAACGTGCGTGCACTCGTCCGTTGGCGTCTCAGCGAACAGAATGCTCCCCCATCAACCGCCGACACGATGATCAACTCGCCTGCGCCAAGGCTCGCGAGTACGTTGACTCGTTTGGCGGTTTCGATGCGCCGCAGTGACACCACAACCACGGCCCGTTCTATTCGGACCCATTTCGGGTACCGGGGCCGCCACTCCGCGGACCATGATCGCCAACTCGCGGCGATGGGGAATGGGCAGACGGGCGTTGGAATCGGGAAGGCGAATGACGTCCGCGCAGACGGAGAGTCAAGCGACTGCATCGCGTGACGTGATCCTCCTCATCCGGCTGAACTCGACGACGTTTTGCACGTCGTCAGTTCGACCGGGCGGGGAGGCGTAATTGAAATCCGAACGCTAACGACCGGCTGCCTTCTTCTCGGCCGGAATCGACTCCAGCGGCGCCTTCACCGGGTCGACGTCCGCGAACGGAAGCGTTTCGGGAAGTACGCGGACCGCGGTGGTCAGTTTGAGCGGGAACGGCGGGCCGACGTCATAGGTCAGCTCGACAAAGAACGCCGACCAACCTTGCTTCGGCGTGGCGATCTTTCCGACGAAGATCCCGTTGGACTGCGCCTCCAGCGGCTGACTGATGTACGCTTTGCCGATGACCGCCAGCCGAAAGTCACGCGCCTTCGCATTCGTCGCCTGCCAGAGCGTGACCCCCTTCACGGGCGTTTTCGTCTCGACGCGGATCGAACCATCCTTGTCAAACGACCACGAAAACTGAGGCCGCGGGCGGCCCGTCAGCACGGTCTGGTAAAACGCCACCATGCTCTCAACCGCATCCGTGTCGCGCAGCGAGTGATTCGAGTTCGGCACGTACCGCAGATACTTCTCCCCCTTCAAGTCGTCAAAATAGAACTGCGACGAGTCGGGCAGAAAGAATTCGTCGCCCGCCGAATTGACGATGAACTTCGGCATCGTCAGCCGATCGCGGTACGAGTACGGGTCCTCGATCTGGTACAGGTCCTTCAGCCGCGGATCGCGCATCCGCTGCATGATGTTGTGTTCCATGTAGTCCTTGATGGCCAGCGAGTAAAACCCGTACGCGCCGACATGGTGTTGCATCGACGCGTTCACGTTGAGCACGTCGATGACGATCGGGATCGCCGCCCGCACGCGCGTGTCCACGGCGGCCGTGCACCACGTCGTCCAGCCGCGCTTGGAACCGCCCGCGACGACGAAGTCGTCGATCGCCAGCTTGCCGCCACGCTCGCTGGCGAGCACTTCCTGCACGCAGTCCATCGTCCGCACCGCGCTCTTCACCATCGGCAGCCTGGCCGGCCACGTTTCGTCTCCCGTCTTGAGGAACTGGTCCCACGTGTAGCCGATCAAGTCGTCTTCCTTCCGCTCCTTGCCGTCGCCATGAAAAATGAGCGACTGGTTGGGGACCATTTTCAGCTCCACCGCCACCGTGTTCGTCGCCGTGGCAATTTGCATCGTGCGCGCGTCCGCCGACCCCGGGGCCTCGCCGCCATTGGCTCCGCCCACGATGAACAGGAACGCCGTTCTCGACGTCACCTTGTCCGGCTTGACGATGTTCACCCAGTGCTGCCACACCGGCCGGTTCACGTCCTTCTCGGTCCGCCACGTCTGCGACGTCAGATCGACGATGAATTGCGTCGCCCCGTTCCCGTTCGTCTCGCGAGCAATCTTCCACGCGTAGCTCGGATCGGCCTTCTTCACGTACCGATCCAGTGCCGTCTCCTCTGCCGGAGTGGCTCCGATTGGGATGAACATCGAAACCACCGCACCAAGCAGCATCGCCGATAAGCCAATTCGTCGAGACAAGTCAGGCATGAGTTTCTCCGAGATGTGAGGCACCAAAACACGAGCGAGTTTCAAAATCACGGAGGGGTGCCACTGGCAGCTTGCTGCCAGTACGAGCGTCGCTGGACGTTGCACGGGCGGACAATCCGCCCGTGGCACCCGAATCGGATTTGAATCTGGCTCTATTCATACAAAGCCGACAATTCGGCCTCGCATTTGGAAATGATGTGATGGCGACGCACCTTCAGCGTCGCCGTGACTTCGTCGTCGGCCAGTTGAAACGGACGTGCCCGCAGCAAAATCTTCCGCACGCGCTCCGGCTGGCTGACCGCCTGCATGACAGCGTCCACTCGCTTCTGAAACAACTCGATCACCGCCGGGTTGCGGATGTAACCATCCGCGATTTGCAGGTCGCCCGCAAGCGTCGCCGACTGCAAAGCCAGGTTCTCCAGATTCGGCACGACGAGCGCCGTGACGTACGGCCGGCGATCGCCGTACACCACCGCCTGATCGATCAGCGGATCGCTCACGAGCAGCCGTTCGAGTTCCGACGGCGAAATGTTCTTCCCCAGCGACGTGATAATCAGGTCCTTCTTGCGACCGGTGATGAACAGGAATCCGCCGGCGTCCACGTGGCCGATGTCCCCCGTGAACAGCCAACCATCGCGAATCGTGTCGGCCGTGGCCTCCGGGTTCTTCCAGTATCCCCGCATGACGTGCGGCCCGCGCGTCAGGATCTCGCCGTCGTCGGCAATTCGCACCTCAACGCCGGGGACCGCCTGACCGACCGACCCCAGCCGATAGCAATCCAGCCGGTTGAAACTGATCACCGGCGATGACTCGGTCAACCCGTAGCCCTCCAGCAGCGGCACGCCCGCCGCATCGAACCCATCGGCGACGTGTCGCGGCAACGGCGCGCCACCCGACGAGAGCTGCCTCAACCGAGGCCCGAAGATGCGGTGCAACTCCGCCGACCGTTCGGCCGGCGACATCGATTCCACGCTGGACCACACCTTCTCGTAAAACCTCGGCACCGCCGTCATCCAGGTCGGCTGGACCTCGGCCAGGTTCGTCGTGAGAGTCTCGATTGATTCCGCCAGCGCGAGCACCGTGCCGGACAAAGTCGTCGCGTAGTGATCGACCGTGCGCGCGTAGATGTGGCTGTACGGCAACCAACTCAACTCGATGTCGCCCGGTCGCAGATCGGAAACCTTGACCGTCGCTGCGGCGTTGGACAGCAGGTTGCCGTGTGTCAGCATCACGCCTTTCGGATTCCCTGTCGTGCCACTCGTGTAAATGATCGTCGCCAGTTCGTCCGCCGTGAGCACCGCCTCGCGGCGCAAGATTTCGTTCAACCCGTCCGCCCCGCGCTGCCAGCCGCGATGTTTCAGCCCGTCCCACGTCAACACTCGCAAACGATCGACCACTGAGTCTCCCCTCGCCCCCGAAGGGGGAGAGGGGTTGGGGGTGAGGGGCGCGCGATCCCGAGCGCAACCGGCCACCGGTTCAACCAGCTCTCTCCCCTCGCCCCACCGGGGGAGAGGGGTTGGGGGTGAGGGGGCGACCAACGGTTCAAACGAGATCAGAAACTCCAGTCGAGGCAGTTCGGCCAGCACCTCGCAAACCTTGTCCACCTGCGCCTGGTTGCTGACGATGATCCCCCGTGCCTCGCTGTGCTCGACTTGATATGCCACCTGCGGCGGAGTCAACGGCGCGTGCATCGGTACAGTGGCGGCACCGGCGCTCAGGATGGCATGGTCCGCGACGAGCCATTCGTATCGATTCTCGGACAGCATCGCCACCCGGTCACCCGACTGCACTCCGAGTTTGATCAGCCCCACCGCCGCGCCGTCCGCGTCGCGTCGATAATCGTGCCAACTGAAATCCCGATACCGACCCCACCGCTTGAACCGCAGCGCGCAGTTCGGCCCCAGTCGCCGACACGTTTCGCGGTGCATGCTGGCCAGGTTGTTGGTCATCATTCAATTCACATCCCCCCTCTCCCCTTTGGGGAGAGGGGTAGGGGGTGAGGGGTGCTGCAGGTCACGGGGTCGGGAGTCTTTTTCAGGTCGGCCTTGGTGCCTCCGGAAGTCTTGCATTGCCTACCGACCTGAAAAAGACTCCCGACCCCTTCGCTCCGAAAAATCAAACCGCCTCAAAAATCGTCGCGACTCCCTGCCCCTGACCGACGCACAGCGTCGCCAATCCGTACCGTGCTCCCGCATCGCGCATGCGGTACAGCAGCGTCGTCGCGACGCGAGCGCCGCTCGCGCCAAGCGGATGGCCGAGCGCGATCGCACCGCCTCGCGTGTTCACCTTGTCCTGACCGATCCCCAGCAGCTTGAGCACCGACAGCACCTGCACGGCAAACGCTTCGTTGATTTCGATGCAATCGATGTCGCCAAGCTTGAGCCCGGCCCGCGCGAGAACCTTGTGAACCGCCGGGACCGGACCGATTCCCATCTCGCACGGATCGACACCGGCCACGGCCATCGCTTTGATGCGAGCCATCGGTCGCAATCCCAGCTCGTGGCATTTCTCCTCGGACATCACCAGCAGCGCCGCCGACCCCACGCTGATCTGCGAACTGCTTCCGGCCGTCACCGATCCACCGGCGGGGTTGAACGCCGGCGGCAGGGCCGCGAGCGCGGCGAGCGATGTGTCCGCGCGGATTCCCTGATCGCGAGTCACTTCAACTTTTCGGCCCGCTTCGTCGCGGCCCCACGTCGGGCAGATTTCAGCCGCGAACGCCCCGCTGTCAGTCGCCTGCGCGGCTAGTTGGTGGCTGCGCAGCGCGAAATCGTCCTGCGGCGCACGGCCGATGCCGTATTTCACGGCGAGGTATTCCGCCGTCAGACCCATGTGCATGATCGCTTCGCTGTGGCGGCGAAACAGGCTCGGCGCGGGATCGTACGCCTTGGTCATGGGCACATGGTCCATGTGTTCGACCCCGCCGGCAATCTGCACGTCTTCGCAGCCGGCGGCGATGTTGAGGGCACAGTCGTTGATCGCCTGCAGGCCCGATGCACAGTTGCGGTTGACCGTGACACCACCCGTTTCGATCGGCAACCCGGCGATCAACGCCGCGATGCGGGCAATGTCCAACCCCTGCTCTCCCTGCTGTTGCACGCATCCCCAGCGCACGTCTTCAACGAGGTGCGGGTCGACGCCCGTTCGTTTCAGCAACGACTGGATGCAGTGAGCCGACAGGTCCTCGGCTCGCACATCGCGGTAGTTGCCGATCTCCGCCGAAGCCTTCCCAATCGGCGTGCGCACGGCATCAATGATCACGGCTGATCGCATGATTCACCTTCCTCGATAATCGAAGTGTTCGATGCGCGGCGGGAGTCGCACCGCTCGGGTGGCTTTGGTGTGACTCGCAGCGCTCGGCACACGCTACTCGCTGCGTCATCCGGCCAAGTCGCGAGGCCCTCACAATGGCGGACAAGCCGCCCGTGGCACTCGGCGCCTCGACCTACCGTACTTCGTTGTGTCAGCCTGGTAGGATGTTGATTGCTGTGATACGCCTCCGAAATCGACGCATCAAGTAATTCACGAAGTCGCCAATGATCAGCTTCGAAGCACCGCCCTTGGTCACGACCCTGCAAAGCAACACGTTCGTGGTGCTATCCCACTCGAGATTCAAGGCACCTCGGCTGTCGTTCGCGGTGCTGTGGACTTTCGCCCAACCGTGTGCACGACCCTGTCGTTTGTGCTCAGACACTACCAATCCGAAGAGTTCCAACTTCTCATCCCGGACGATTGCCTGGCGCAAGCTTAAGCCCTTCGAACACACGACTTGAATTATTACTTGCATCGAAGCGGACTCCAGTTGCCTCCCGCGGTTACCGAATGCGAACCCCTCGTGGTAGTTTTGAGTACTCGTGCTCGCGTTCGCGGGTCATCTCACGCAGTGACCGCTTTGCACTTTCCTCAGACGAGCGTCGGTAAGTCTTTTCTTGCGGCCGACGTGCCCAAAAAAAATGCGATTGCAGATTGCCGCTGCGATGAACTTCGACTGGTCCAAAACGAACAACGATCGTTTTCCCACGGCGGAACATCTGGTATCCGCGAGATCCAACACCCGATTCATTTTCGCGAATCGCTCCGACGCGGACGAAATACGGCATGGTCCTGATCCCTTCAGCTATCCCGTGACCAAACCACCGATCGGCTGGCGATCGGCCAGCGCGAGGTCGGGGGCGCCCGGCGTCTCCAGCTTCGTGGCCAGATCGAGGCCCAGCGATTGCAGAATCGTGGCGACGAATTCGGCGGGCGTGGTGGGGCGGTCGGCGGGGGTGGTGCCGCGGGAGTCGCTGCTGCCGATCGTCTGGCCGCCGGGGATGCCGCCGCCGGCCAGCAATCCCGACCAGACGCCGGGCCAGTGGTCGCGGCCGCCGCGGTCGTTCAGTTTCGGCGTGCGACCAAATTCGCCGACGGCGACCACGAGCGTGTCGTTCAGCAGACCGCGTTGATCGAGGTCGTCGAGCAACGCATTGAAGACTTGATCAATCGTCGGGCCGAGAGCCGGATGGTCGCGGTAATCGGCCACGGTCGCCGGAGCCCACTTGCCGTTCGCATGGCAATCCCACGTGACCTGATCCGCCAGCGATTCAAACATGTTCACCGTGACGAATCGGCTGCCGCGTTCGACCAACCGCCGAGCCAAAAGGCACGACCGACCGAACTGAGAATCGCCGTAGGCTTGCCGGACCGCTTCCGGTTCGTCGTGGTACTTGAGTGCCGTTCGCAGTTCATCGCTGAGCCACGCCGAGATGCTCGACCAGCTTGTGGACGACCAGAATTCGAGCGGATCGCGGATGGCGAGCATCGACAGATCGAACGGATCGAATTCCGCGCCGAGATGACCAGCTCGCTGACCTTGCCACGCGTTGACGCCCGTCTGCCCGAGCAATCGCGGCAGGACAACGTACGGCGGCAAATGGTTTCGCGAACCGAGCAACCGCGCCACGATGGAACCCATGCTCGGATGAGTTGTCCCGTTGCGCGAAAGGCGTCCGGTCTGGATGAGTTGCAGGCCGGTCTCGTGAATCGACGCCGCGTCGTGCCACAGCGAACGGAGGATGGCGACGCGGTCCAGTCGCGACGCCAGCTTCGGCAACGCTTCGGAAACCAGCACGCCGGGCACGGCGGTTTGAATGGCTTGCAGCGGCCCGCGATACTCGACCGGAGCCAGCGGTTTTGGATCTAACGTGTCGAGGTGTCCCGGTCCGCCGGTAAGCAGCAGGAAGATGCAACTCCGGCGTCCCTTGCCGGTCGCTTCGACTTTGGCCTGCTGGGCCGCGACCTGTTCCTTGGCCTTCAGGCTCAGCACGCCCAAGCCTCCAAACCGGAGGAATGCGCGGCGGGAAACACCGCTCAGCAGCGAAGTCATACCGGAGGGCATATCGGGTGCTGCGTCCTGAATGATTTCGGGTGGGCTCATCATCCGTGTTCGAGCTATCAAGAGTATTCGGCTTCCGGAAACGGCGGCCTTACTGTAACGCCCGTGGTTGGTCGTGGGAAGGACGATGTGAGAGTGGACAGCGGACAGTGGATAGTGAACAGTGCTGTGGTCGGCACCGCCTTCTCTATCCACTATCCACTATCCACTATCCACTACCCACTATCCACTACCCACTATCCACTAACCACCCACTATCCACTCCCAACCATGCCCACGTGGAACTCCATCAACCGCTCCATCATCGCCTGTGATCGCTGTCCGCGACTGAGAACGCACTGTCGACAAATCGCGACAGATAAGAAGTTGGCTTACCGGGAGTGGACATACTGGGGGCGACCGCTTCCGAATTTTGGAGACGCTCGGGCGCGGATGCTGATCGTCGGGCTAGCCCCGGCGGCGCACGGTGGCAATCGGACGGGGCGAATGTTCACCGGCGACCGCAGCGGCGACTGGCTCTACCGAGCCTTGCATCGCGCGGGCTTCGCCAACCAACCGCAAGCGACGGACGTCAATGATGGGTTGCAACTGCGAGACGCCGCCATCACGGCCACGTGCCACTGTGCTCCGCCGGACAACAAGCCGACTCCGGCCGAGATCGCGAACTGTCGGGGATGGCTCACGCAGACGATCGACCTGCTCCCCGTGCGCGTGTTTGTCGCGCTGGGTCAGATCGGCTGGCGATCCGTCATTGATGAAGCTCGCGCTTGCGGCTGGCTCACCGGACCGTTGCCAAAATTTGGCCACGGTACCGAAGTCGAACTGGCTGGCGCCCGGTGGCTGATTGGGAGCTACCATCCCAGCCAACAGAACACGTTCACCGGACGCTTGACCGAAGCGATGCTCGACGACGTGTTCTCAAAGGCAAAGCAGCGGCTCGCGTCCTGTCGTATCGAAGGCCGCGAAGGCTATGGCGCAGGTCGGCGGTGATGTAGACTCTGCGACGGCCAGCGTGCCCTGTCAGCTCTGCCGGCCCATTGCGGCCGCAGGCATCTCACCCAGGGACCCGTTGTGAAGTTCGAAGCAACATCGCGTGGCAGCGGAATCGGCATCGAATCGGGCACGGGCTCCGTGTCCGGTCGCGACACGTGGTCGCGGCGTGGGAAGGTTGGCGTGGCGGCCGTCGCCCTGACGTTCGTCTTCTGGTTCCCGCTATGGATGGGCGGCGGCCTCGTCGGCGGCGATGTGTACTCGTACGTTCTGCCGCAGAAACAGTTCTACGCGGAAGCGCTCGCGGCCGGCGAACTGCCACTGTGGAACAACCGCGTCGGGTTTGGGTACCCGCAGCTCGCCGAAAGCCAGACGGGTGTCCTGTACCCTCCGAACCTCGTGCTGTATCGCTGGCTGAGCTTGAACTGGGCGTACAACGTCAACGTGATCGCGCATTATGCGCTGGCGTTCTGGTTCACGTGGCTGTTGGCACGGCGGTTGGAACTGTCGCCGCTGGCGGCCGCGTTGACCGCGCTGGTGTTCGTGTACGGTTGGTTCCCGTCACGAATCTGCCTCGAATGGTCGATCCTTGGAGGTGCCTGGATGCCCGCGGCATTGTTGTGCGTGGAGAACTATCGCCGCACACGATACTGGCGACATCTTTTTCTACTGACGATCGTGCTCGCCCTGCAAATGTTCGCTGGGCACTTTGTCATCGCATTCCTGACGCAGCTCACGCTGGCGGCGTACGTACCGGTTCGCTTGTCGAACGAGACTGGCCGCGGATGCGCCCTGGCCGCAGTCGCGGTGGCCATCGCCACGGCGTTCCCGCTGACCGCGGCGCAGCTTGTGCCGACTTGGGAATTGAAGCAACTCAGCCAGCGTGCGGTCGAAGGGCCGGACCTGCATCTGGGTCAGGGGCACATTCCCGTTTGGTACTGGACGCAACTCGCCGCGCCCTGGCTGTGGTATTTTGACGATTTCGATTTGAATCGGGCGCTGCCCAGCGGTTCGGCGCTGACGAACAAGGTGGAGGCACATCTGTACGTGGGTTTGCTGCCGTTCGCGCTGATCGTGTGGGGGATTTGCTCCCGGTCGCGGCGTGATGTGCTTCGCCGCCCGATCGTGGTCTGGCTGGCGATTGGTCTGGCGGCGCTCGCCTACACGCCTGGATGGTTCCTCCCGGTGACGAGGCATCTGCCCGGGTTCGGGTATTTCGAAGGGCCGGGCCGCTACGGACTGATCACAACGTTGGCGTTTGCTCTCGTCGCAGGGTCGAGTTGGGATGTCGTGTCGCGCAACTGGCGAGGCCACTGGCGTCTGCTGGTCGGATGCCTGCTGGCGGCGCTGACGGTGGCCGACCTGTGGGTGGTGAGTCGCCTGGTGACGACCGCATTTTTGTCATGGGAGCCGCCGATCCGATTGATCGAATCCAGTCCCATGCGAGAGTATCTGCTGCAGTGGCCGACGCCTCCGCGCGTGCTCTGTCGCGGCGGCGGAGCACCGACCCTGCTCGGAGCCGCCGCGACACCGACATACCTCGGTTTGGGACCGGCGGCGTATTTCGATCCCCGCTTGAAGATGCCCGAGCCGCATCCGTTTTCCGACCCGCAAACGACCGGGCCGGTCACGCCGGAGCAAACGGAATGGCTGCATCGCGCCGGAGTGACTCATGTTCTGAGTTTCACGCCTCTTGACCCGTCGTGGCCAGCGCGGCTGGCATGGCTGGGCGAGGATCCGTTCTTGAATGCCGTCTGGGGTCGGCCTCGGCAGGCGCTGTTTCTGTACGGACTGGCTGAGATTCGGGGTCGGTTGGCGTGCGAAGCGTCCACGGCGTGTCGCATCGAGATCAAGAATTACAAGCGACATGAAATTGACTCCGAGGTCAACGTGCCACAGGACAGCTCGGCCCCAGCTCGCGTCGTCCTCACAGACCTCGCGTATCCGGGCTGGACCGTCCTCGTGGACGGACAGGTCGTCGAGAGCTTGATCGTTGATGAAATGTTCCGCGGGGTGAATGTGCCTCCGGGCCGGCACACGATCGCCTGGCGATACCGACCGGCATCGGTGCGGTGGGGGGCGTTCATCAGCATCCTGACGGCCGGGCTGATGGCGATGGTAGGGCATCTGCGGTACTGGCATCCCAAACTGTGGCGCCAAACGTAGGTCGGTCAATGTGACCCCGCGAATCCAACCACCTCGGGGAGAGCTCGCCGGCAAAGTGAGACCACTGCACCTCTTCATCGCACGAAACACCTTGCGGATGCCGATTTGAGAACCTAGGATGTTGCCAACACAAACGAGCGGAGACTGCCAATGCTGCGGATTCTGGGTTCCCCCAGACGATTGTGCGACGGGCTGACGCGCCGCGATATGCTTCAGGCGGGCGGTCTGAGTCTGGCCGGGCTGGGGTTGAGCGACTTCTTGGCCGCGCGAGAAGCGCAGGCCTCGGGAGGAGGCGATGTGGCGGGCTTTGGCCGAGCCAGGCAATGCATCATCGTTTACCTGTATGGTGCCCACAGCCAGCTCGAAACATTCGACATGAAGCCGGACGCCCCGGTCGAAATCCGCGGGACGATGAAGCCGATTCCGTCGGTGTTGCCCGGGCTGGATGTCTGCGAGTTGCTGCCGGAAACGGCGAAGATCATGGATCGCGTGACGGTCGTGCGGTCGGTCACGCATCCGCATCCGATCCACGGCGTCGCCTTCGCGACGACGGGCAGCCCGGCGACCGACGTGAACATGGAACTCAGTCCGCACGATCCGCGGCACCATCCGTATTTCGGTTCGGTCGTGCAGTACCTCGACCGGCAGAAACAGCGCGGACGTGGCGAGTCGCTCATCCCACAAAACGTCGCGTTGCCGTTCCCGTTCAGCAGTCAGCGAGTCGGTGAAGTGTATCGCGCGGGTCCGTACGCGTCATACTTGGGTTCGCAGTACAACCCGACGTTCACCGAGTACCTTGGCAAGGCGACGCGCTCGGTCGAGAAAACGCTTCGCGACATGAAAATCGATTGTTGGGACCCGTACGTCGCTTGCGACGAGGACAGCCACTTCCAGCTCTCGGCCGCGCGGCAGCTTCCGGAAATGACGATGGACCGGCTCAGCCGCCGGCGCTCACTGCTCGGCCAGTTCGACGACGTGCGGCGCGAGGTCACTGCCGGAGCGGAATCTCTCGCGCTGAGCCGCAATCAAGAGCTTGCGTTCTCGCTGATCACGTCATCGAAGGTTGCGGAAGCGCTCGACGTGCGGCGGGAATCGCAGGCGACTCGCGAACTGTACGGCCTGTCGCTTTTCGGCCAGTCGTGTCTCGCGGCGCGGCGCATGATCGAAGCGGGTACGCGGTTGGTCAGTGTGTTCTGGGACGAGTACGGATTGGCCGGCGACGCCTGGGACACGCACTGGAATCACTTCCCGCGCATGACCGACCAGCTTCTGCCGAGTTTCGACCGGGGCTTCTCGGGCTTGATCCGCGACCTCGATGACCGCGGAATGCTGAATGACACGCTCGTCTGTTTGCTCAGCGATCACGGTCGCACACCAAAGCTGAACAACGCGGCTGGCGGCGGGCGCGACCATTGGTCCCAGGTTTACTCGCTGGTCTTCGCCGGTGGCGGCGTGCCACGCGGCAAGGTGATCGGCGCGTCTGACAAGACGGCCTCTACGCCCACTGACCGCCCCGTCTCGCCGAAGGATCTGCTGGCAACGATGTACCATCTGCTGGGCATCGACCCGCACACCACGCTGCGCGACCGAGCCGGCCAACTCATCCCGCTTGTGCCGGAAGGGAACGACATAGTGCCCGAGTTGCTGGCGTAGTTGCGTCTCTCGCTGTCTTTTGCATCGGAGGCCAGACCATGCGCTCGGGAGTCGTTGTCGGATTGGTGATTGGATTGTTGGTGATCGTGGCTCTTTGTTCGCTGGTCGTGATTGTCGGGGGCCACTACGAGACGCTGCCAATGCGTCAACTTGCGATCGGTTGGCTGCGTCAAATACTGGGGCTGTTCGTGGCCGGAATCGCCGCGTTGGCACTTCTGCTCGGATGTCTGTCGGACACGGATCGCGAACGACTGATGGGGTTGCTCATCCCGTTCTTCGCCGGGATGGTGCTGCTCGAACCCGGCCGTGAATGGGCGATCACGATTCCTGCCGGTACGATTGCGATCGGTCTCGTCGTTCGAAACACGATGCTGGCGCTCCGCGGAATCGAGCAACCGTAGTCCGATCCCTTGTGGCTCGGTGGATTTCATTCACATCTCATCCCAGCTTTCGTCCCTCGTCCCGGCCACGAGGACCGAGGCGACCCGTTCAGAGAGAATCTCATGACAAATCGCCTGCGTCTCGTCGCAACCATATCATTGGTAGCGATCTTCAACGACGGCCACGCGCGCGCTGAGTTGAAAGTCGGCGTTGCGCGGCGCGTGATCACTCCCGATCCGCTGCTCCCCGTGTCGGGTGGCCTTGGGCCGACGGCGCCGGTTCGCGAGAAGCGGGGCGACCTGACCGCGCGGGCCATCGTGTTTCAACAGGCCGACACGACGGTTGCCGTGGTCAGTCTCGACCTGCTGGGCTTTCCGTCCGTGCTCTGCGACCGGGTTCGCTCGCGCGTGCCGCGGATCCCGGCGAGGAACATTCTCATCGGCTCAACCCACGCGCACAGCGCTCCCGATTGCTACGCGTTTCCGGACGGACGAGGCGGCCACACGGGAGACCTCGCCTACATGGACTTCGTCTGCAAGCAAACCGCCGAGGCCCTCAACGCGGCGTTCGATCAGCTCCGTCCCGGGCGTTTGAAAGTCGCGACCGACGAGGCGCGAGGCAAGATCGCGTACAACTACTACGCCCCCGACCTGTACGATCGGCGCATGAGCGTGATCCAGGCGCTAAGTCCGAACGGCGACACGATCGCGACCCTCGTCAACTACGCGGTTCACCCCGAAGTGCTCGGACCGGGTGTCGGCCTTCTCAGCCCCGATCTCGTGGGGCCGTTGTGCGATCGCATCGAAGCGCAGGCCGGCGGGATGGGTATTTTCATGAACAGTGCGCAGGGAGGCATGATCACTGCCGACAATCGCGACCTCGACAAGCCGAAGGACCCGCAGCGAGGATACTGGCACGACAGCCGCACGTGGGACGAGTGCCTCCGGATCGGTTACACGATGGCCGACGAAGCGCTCCGCATTGTTCGCGACGCGCCCGTGCAGGATCAGCCGACCGTTTTCTGCGGGTCGATCGATGTCAAGTTTCCGGTCGATAACGACGTGCTCTGGAATGTCATTCTCGGTTCGCCCTTGAAATACCCGCGCAATCCCGACCGCAGCATCAGCACGCGGATCAACGTCGTGAACCTCGGCAATGCTCAAATTCTGACGATCCCCGGCGAGGCGCTGCCGAACATCGGGTTCTACCTCAAACGAAAAATGCACGGCGAGCACAACCTGCTGTTCGGCCTGACCAACGATGCGTTTGGCTACATCTTGACGAAGGTCGATTTTCAGAGCTTCCCGCGCTACACGTACGTCAGCCGCACTTCGCTGGGAGAAATGACCGGCGAGATCCTGATCGAGCAGTCGTTGTCCTTCGTCGATGACTGCCCGAAGCCGGACCGGATCGGTCGCCAGCCGCGAACCGGGTTGCCAGCAAGGCCGGCACCCAACGCGACGCCGGTCGAAGTTGCCAGCGACACGGCAGTGACCGAACCGCCACGCCACGCGGCCGAACTCGTCTTTCCCCTGCACGCGCAGCACAACCACGCACCCGGCATCGTCGAATGCCCGAACGGCGACCTGCTGGTGTCGTGGTATCGCGGTTCTGGAGAGCGAAGCGCGGACGATGTGGCAGTGTACGGCGCACGCCGCCGCGCCGGTTCCGCAACGTGGAGCGAGGCGTTTCTGCTCGCCGATCGGCCGGGCTTCCCCGATTGCAACACCTGTCTGATGATCGATTCGCGAGACCGATTGTGGTTGTTCTGGCCGACGATCCTCGCGAACTCTTGGGAATCGTGCTTGACCAACTTCCGAGTCGCCTCGCGGTACACCGACGACGGAGCTCCACGCTGGGAGCGCGAGGGGCTGGTGCTCCTCAAGCCCGACGACTTCCGCGACACGGCAGTTCAACGGTTGGACGAATGGCTGACACGATTCAACATCCCCTTGCCGGCCGCGACGCAAGCGAAGCTGGACGAAACGAGACACCGCTTGGGCGACAAGCTATATCAACGACTGGGCTGGCAGCCGCGCTGCAAGCCGACGGTGTTGCCCAACGGTCGCATCCTGCTGCCGCTTTACACGGACACTTTCTCCATGTCCATCATGGCGATCAGCGACGATGGAGGTGAATCGTGGTTTGCGAGCAAGCCGCTCATCGGCGTCGGCAACATCCAGCCGACCGTGCTTCGGCGGAATGACGGTGAGTTGGTAGCCTACATGCGAGAGAATGGACCGCTGGATCGAGTTCGCGTTTCCGAATCGCGCGACGACGGCCTGACGTGGGCAGCGGTCGGCGTCGCCGAGCTTCCGAATCCCGGCTCGGGCTTGGACGGCATCCGCTTGGCGAACGGCCACTGGTTGCTCATCTACAACGACACCACGCAAGGTCGAAACCGCCTTGCCGTTTCGGTGTCCGTCGATGAGGGTCGAACCTGGAAGTGGACACGCCACCTCGAGAACGAGACCGCAGGCTCCTTCCATTATCCGGCGGTCATTCAGGGCCGCGACGGTACAATTCACGCCGTGTACAGCTACTTCGTCTCAGGCGGAAAGAGCATGAAACACGCAGCGTTGAATGAGGCCTGGATCACGTCGGCTCCGAAATGACGCGAGAACACCATCCAGTCATGAGCCCGATCGCGTTCATCGATTCATCGCGCTCGGACCTCGTTCGCAACCTGCGTCACAAACAAACTGAGGCTGTTGGGACTCGAACCCAAGACCTACGGATTAAAAGTCCGTTGCTCTACCAGCTGAGCTACAGCCTCGATGCGTGAACGATCGACCACGAAACGCTGCTGCGGTTCGGCGGCCGTGGCGACTGTCGTTTGGCCAGTCTGCAAGCAATGGCCGAACCGCAAATCGGTTCAACTTGTGCTTTCGTCGGCGAAGTCGAAACAGCAAGTCGCGACCTCGCCCGCTTGACCGGCGACAGGCATGTTCGGACAACATCAAATTACGTCCGTCGACGATGCAACATTCCTTGAGATCGCTCGGCATTGCGATGCGGCAGTATCTCGACCGGGGCGATGACTTGCAAGTCGGTTGAACACGCTGATTCGCAATTCAATTGAAGGAGCGCGAGTGCTCGGCGCGTGTTCCACGGCGGCGAGGCTGTACAGTCCGCTGGTGTCGAGCTCTGTCGATTGTCACAGAAGAGTCAGTGACCTACGGCTGGTCGTCCGATCTTGTCAGCGACCGCCGCACCAGGTGGGTGAGGAGTCCGAATTCCAACCTGGTCGCACTGAGAATGGCAGGACCGTTCAAGTTGATTCAAGCGCGGCGTTGGAGCGGGTATAGTGAGACCTGCGTTGTCGCGCGGAATCCGTGGTCGTTGAGATTCACATCGAGGGTCGTCATGCGACATTTCATGCAGCTCGGGGCGATTGTCTGCTTCCTTGGAGAAGCGGCCGCGGCGAAGGACGCTCGGCCAAACCTCGTACTCGTCATGGCGGACGACCTCGGCTACGAAACGATCGGAGCGAATGGCGGCACGAGCTACCGAACTCCGCACCTCGACAAACTGGCCGCGACGGGGGCGCGATTTACACACTGCTTCGTCCAGCCGCTCTGCACGCCGACGCGGGTGCAGTTGATGACCGGCCAGTACAACATCCGGAACTACATCAACTTTGGCACGCTGAACCCGCGAGCTGTGACCTTCGCCCAACTGCTAAAGTCAGCCGGCTACGCCACGTGCATTGCGGGCAAGTGGCAACTTGGCCGAGATGTCGATCTGCCGAAGAAGTTTGGCTTCGACGAAAGTTGCCTTTGGCAGCACACTCGTCGCCCGCCGCGGTATGCCAATCCCGGTCTCGAATTCAACGGTGTCGAAAAAGACTTCTCAAATGGCGAGTACGGGCCGGACCTGGTAAACGACTACGCGATCGATTTCATCTCACGGAAGAAAGGCGAACCGTTCTTCCTGTACTACCCGATGATGCTGACCCACGGGCCGTACCAGCCCACGCCCGACAGCAAATCGTGGGACCCGAAGGCCCAAGGCGAATCCGTCAATCGGGACGAAAAGCACTTTGGCGACATGGTCGAGTACATGGACAAGCTGATCGGGAAGCTGGTCGCGAAGCTCGACGCCGTTGGTGTCCGTGACAACACGTTGATTCTGTTCGTCGGCGACAACGGAACTGGTCGAGGGACGCGGTCGATGATGGGCGACCATGTCGTCATCGGCGGAAAGGGAACCACCACCGCGGCCGGCATGCATGTGCCGCTGATCGCGAACTGGCCGGGCAAGGTGTCGTCCGGCAAGGTGCATCGCGACCTCGTGGACAGCACAGACTTCCTGCCGACACTCCTCGATGCCGCGGATGTCGGGCCGTCGGCCGGCTTGAAGGTCGACGGTCGCAGTTTCCTGCCGCAAACTCGCGGTGAACGCGGTCAGCCTCGCGATTTGGTTTACTCCTGGTATTCGCCGCGTCAGGGAGCCGATCGTAGTGTCCGCGAATTCGCGTTCAACCACAATTTCAAGTTGTATCGCAGCGGGGAATTCTTCGACCTGCGAAAGGACGTTGCGGAGAAGCAGCCGCTGGCGGTCGCTGCGCTGCAGGGCGAAGCCGCCACCGCAGCGAAGTTGCTTCAACGAGCCCTGGATCAGCTTGCCGATGCCCGCCCGGCGGAGCTCGAACCAACGTCGCACGATGCAACTCCGGAAAAAAAGAAAGCGAAGAGGTGACAGGCGCGGGGCGACTGACCTGTTTCGCAATGAGTCCGAGCGCGCGATCAAGACCTCGTCCGTCTCCCGAGGCTGATTCACGCGGCGCCTCGCGGCGGTCTTCGTCCGGCGATCAGCGACATTGCAAACAGGATCAGGAACACAAAGAACACGATCTTCGCTGCCGTGATCGCTGTACCGGCGACACTGGTGAAACCCAGCACTGCCGCGACCAATGCAATGACCAGGAAAAAGATGGCCAGATTAATCATGTTATGTCCTCCGACTCAGTGTACGTTTCCCGTCAACCGCTGTCCGACGCTTGAAACGGCTTGGAGTTAGCGGTGGATGATTCGCCGTCCGATTGTGATTTGCGTTTGGATGCTGCCAGCCCGAAGATGGCTGCCGCGACAGTGGTCTGCAGCAGCGATTGCATGGCCGACTGAATGCCCGATGCGACGATCCCTACCAACGACGTTTGTCGAAGCGACCGCGAAGATTCTGCGGCGGGCCGAGTCGATTCGCGCAACGTCCAGGCTCCGCAGACGAAACCGGTTGCGAGCGCAGTGCCAATGACTGCCCAAGGGTTCCGCCGTGTCCAAACCGAGACGTTCGCTGCCCTTCGAACAGTGTGCGCCATGTCGCGTAATGTTTGAGCCATCGCTCGTCGCGCGGTTCGGGACTGAGCCTCCCGGTAATCGCGCTCACATGGGATGCGTTTCAAACCCTGCCTGCTCTTCGACCGAGTGGCCGAACTTGCTCCGCTCGTTGGCTTGCCGTTCTTCATATTGTCTGATCGTCCTTTCCGCCTGCCGCTCAAGCAGGCGCGTCACGCCGCACTTGATTGCCATCGCCGCACCCGCCAATGCAAGGGACCCCACCACAAGCTCGCTCAGCCAGAGTCGGCCTTCCAGCAGTTCAGTTCCACCACCAACGAGGCCGCGAACAACCAGCGCCATGCCAGTGACGACCAAGACCGCGACGGCAAATGCTGCCAAAGCCGACACCCAAACGATCACGGCGGACTTTCTTGCGGAAGCCCACGCACCGTCACGTTTGGATCGAAAGTAATACGCCAGATACTCGATGAACTCTCGACACAAACTGACCAGCTGCGGCCCTCGATCCGATTGTACGGATTGAAGATGTGAATTCCCGTTTGCCTTCCGACGGTCGTGTCCAGACTTCGCTGCCTCGCGCCCGTGATCGATTCGAGATTCAGGTTTCATCTGCTGAAACACGTCCTGAGAATGCCCAAGTACCGAATTGGGATCGAGCAGCCTATCTCTGCATCGACAAAGCCCCCAAGAGTAGGCCCAGTCCGGCCGAACTCAAGACGGCCTGCCACGGATTTTCCTGAATGAGGGCACCCAGACGAAGTTGTGCTTGCCTGACTCTGCCCTCACCGTTGGTCAACAATTCCACGACACTGTGCCTCAGGAGGTCGATCTGTTCCTGAGTCAGGTTTCTTAGGGAGCCCCCCAGATTGAGGATGTCATGACTGATCCTGCGGGCATCGGCCCCCACGCGCCGGGCGCCGTTCAGGTGACTGGAATTTGAGCCAAGCTTTCGTCGGCGCAGGATCACTCGTTTCGTCGTTGCCATGTCGGTCTCCTTTCCATTTCAGAAGCTGCACAAACAGTTGATTGCGCGAGCACGGCCAGCCCGTCATCTTGTGGACGCAACTGCCATGCCCCCGTTTGTTCGGCTCGGAAAAAGCTGCGTAACGTAGCGTGGCGGCAAACATTTCGCTCCAAATGCGGGCTCAGCAACTCGTGGCGCTACGCGTTGGCTGTTGATGCACGATCGGCATGCGCGGCCTGATTTCTGCCAGCGGACTACGTGGCGGTTAGCCGGCCTTCATTCGACCCGGTCAAAGCGAGCTCGACGACGCGAAACGGCGGCCGATCGGGAAATGATTCTCGGAGAAGTGCAGCCGCCACGTTGTAAACCGGGGCATGTGCCCGCGAGCGACCCTGCGATACGCCGCGATGAACGTGACCATGATCGAGTTTCCCCAACGGATATCGGTGTATCGCTCCTCCTGTTCTGCATTTTTCCAGTATCGTGGGTCGAGATCGCTCGGAAGGCTATCCGTCGCGAAACCAGTTGGTCATCGCCCGCGGATGGTTGTCGGCGTCAAACAGCGTTGTTTGGCCGGGTTAATGACGACATCTTTCTTTTCCACGACGGGCTGTGGCTGTGGCCCTTCGATGACTTCGATAGAATCTGCACACTTGGTGTCATTCAACCCTTGACCGCGGCGCGAGCGGGGACCGATCGAGCGAAGGAGCAATAACTCATGCCGACATTGGTAGTCATTGATGACGATCGAGCGGTGCGGCACATCGTGGAGCAGGCGTTTAAACCCGGATCTGTACGCGACTGGAAGCTACCTTCCTGTTAAAACGACTGGCACACGGAAGGAACACCTCTGCGCGTTCGCTCGCTCTGCCAATCACGACACCATCGTCGTCGTGGCTCCGCGGTTCTTCACACGTCTGATTGCCAACGCCGAGTGCCGATCGGCGGCGACGTTTGGGGCGGCACATTCTTGTCACTCCCACCGGACGTCGAGGCTCGCCATTTTTGCAATCTCCTCACGGGCGAACTCGTGACGACCGATGACCTTGGTTCCGCAACCGGCCTGCGCGTTGCGTCGGCCCTCCGCACGTTTCCCATCGCCTTGCTGGCGCAACAGTGATGTCCCGGATATCATCCGGACATGTCCGCCGACTTCGATTTGCTGATTCATGCGGGACGCATTGTGTGCCCGGCGTCGCGACTCGACACGACCGGTGCGATCGCCATCCGCGGCGATCGCATTGCGGCCGTCGTCGCCGACGCGACGGTGACAGCGCGGCGTGTGCTGCATTTTCCCGACGACGTGCTCTTGCCGGGTCTGATCGATCTCCATGCGCACCCCTGCCGGGCTGGATCGCAATTCGGCGTCGATCCCGATTCGCAGCTGCTCGCGCGCGGAACCACGACCGCGCTGTCGCAGGGAGATGCCGGCGCGGCCAACGTCGACGCATTCGTGCGCGATACCATAGAGAGTTCACAAATGCACGTCGTCCTCGCGATCAATCTGTCGTCGCTCGGCGAGCAAGGACCGGGCGGCTGCTTTGAACTGCCGCACTCGATCGACGTCGCCGCCTGTGTCGCGGCCGTCGAACGAAATCGCCCGCAGGTGTGGGGGATCGCGGTTAATGCAAGCCATCACGCCTGTGGTCGCACGGACCCGCGCGAGGTCCTGCGCCAGGGTCTCGCCGCCGCCGAGCAGACGGGCCTCCCGATCTTGTACGGCATGCGTCGCACCGAGGACTGGCCGCTGGACGAGCAGTTGCGTTGCCTCCGCCCCGGCGACGTCGTGACGTACTGCTTTCGATCTCGACCGCATTGCCTCATGAACGGCGGTCACGTGAGGCCGGAATTCCGCGAGGCCCGCGAACGCGGAATCCTGTTCGACATTGGCCACGGCCGAAGTTCGTTCCATTTCGAAACGGCCGCGGCGGCCATTCAGGACGAGTTTCTTCCCGACACGGTTTCGACAGACGTGCAACGCGGTCACATCGGGTACCAACCAATACACGACCTCCCTCTGGTGATGTCGAAGCTGAGCGCCGCCGGCATGTCGGAGCGCGACATCTTCGCCGCGGTGACCACTCGACCCGCGAACGTCCTTCGCCGCAGCGAGCAATTTGGCACGTTGAAGACCGGCTCGCTGGCCGATCTCACGCTGCTCAACTGGACCGACAGCACTGAGCCGCTGGCGGACACGGACGGGAACACGCGCTCCGGCGGCCGTTGGCACATCGCCGCCACGATTCGTGCCGGTCAGCTTATTGAACCGCTTGAATTGGCGTCGGTGACGGCAGGCTCGTAGACTATCTCCCTTGATCGAGGAGATTTGCATGCGCGTGACCGCAGTGTCCGTTACCATCGTCGAAGTGCCCCAGACGGCGCCGCTGGCTCCGTATCGGTCGCACATCCGCAGCAGTTCGACCACGCAAAGCGCGATCGTTCGTGTGGCGACCGACGACGGAATCGTCGGCTGGGGTGAGCACAACGTCAACTTCCTGCCGAACCTCAGTGCGCGACGGATGGAACACGAGGCTCGCGGCTGGTTGATCGGACGTGACCCGCAGAACCTCGCGGCGTTCCACCGCGACTGTTCGCTCGAAACGCGATTGAAGTCGGGAATCGAGTTGGCACTGTGGGACATCTGCGGCAAGGCAGTCGGTCGATCGGTGGCGGAGTTGCTTGGCGGCGTGATCCGGCCGCGCGTCGAAGTGGCTGCGTGCATGGGAATTCAAACTTACGAGCGCGCTGGCGAATTTGCTCGGTGGTACGTCGAGATGGGCTTCGGCACCCTGAAAACAAAGGCCGGCGCGGAAATGCACGAGGATTTGGAAATGGTCCGCGGCATCCGCGACGCGGTCGGCGATCGGCTCAAGCTGCGAATCGACCCCAACCGGGCCTACTCGCCGCAGCAGGCCGCTGATCTCTGCCGGCATCTCGAACAGTACCACCTCGAATACCTCGAACAACCGATCCCCGCTGAACCGTTGACCGACGCAACGTGGTTGCGGCGACAGACTCGCGTGCCGATCGCGCTCAACGAAAGTGTGACCGATCCGGCGAGCGTCATGGACATCCTCCGCGCCGACGCGGCCGCGTTCATCCTCCCCGACACGCACACCGCCGGCGGCATCCTGCCGTGTGTGAAGATTGGCCACGTCTGCGAAGCGGCCGGCTTGCCCTGCATCATGCACTGCGGACACGACCTCGGCCCGAAGACAGCCGCGATGCTGCACGTTGCCGCTTCGTCTCCGGCGTACTCGCTGGCGAACGACACGACCTACTACGGCCTCGAAGACGACATCATCACAGAGCCGTTTCAGATTCAAGCGGGCACGATTGCGGTACCTACTTCGCCCGGCTTGGGCATCGTCGTCGATCCCAACAAGCTGCAGAAGTACCGTGTCGAGTGTTGAATGACCAATCTTCAAGCTCTAACGATCGGTGATCGGCCCACCAACGTGCGCTGGGGCGTGTTCTCGCTGGCGTTTGCAACGTCGATGCTGCTGTACCTGCATCGGTATGTCTTTGCGTTCATCAAGCCGACGCTGGCAAAGGAATGGGAGTTGAGCAACACGGAACTGGGGCGGATAGACAGCGCGTTCTCGGTCTGCTACACGCTGTTCCAGTTTCCGATCGCGGTTGGGGCGGATTTGGTCGGTGTGCATCTGGTGCTGACGGCGTTGATCCTGCTTTGGTGCGGTGGGCTGGCGACGATGGCGTGGGCTCCGTCGGCAAAATGGATGTGGTTCGCACAGGCCACGATCGGCACCGGGCAGTCGGCCGTGTATGCGTGTCTGAGCCGGATCGGGAGCACGTGGTTTCCACCCGCCGTCCGCACGACATTGCAGGGAAGCGTGGGCGTTCTGGCCGGACGCTTGGGTGCGCTCGGTTCTTCGCTCGTGTTCAGCACGCTGCTGCTCGGCGTGTTCGGATTCGACTGGCGGACGGCGACGTGGCTCCTCGTGGGAGTCGGCATCGCGCACGCCGTGCTGTTCGCCTCCGTGTTCCGCAACTCGCCGCGCAGCCACCCCTCCGTCAACGACGCGGAGGCCCGGATGATTGAAGGCGATGGAACCTCCGCAGCCGACGCGGCATCTCCGGCCGCAAGTCGTCTCAGCATCGGCGAGACTTTGAATACGGTCACGCCTCGGTCCGGATTGAACCTCGCCTGCCTGGCCGTACAGTCGATCCTCAGCACGTTCGCCGACAATATTTATTCGAACTGGATACCCCTGTTCCTGTCGCAGGTGCATCGGCTGGAATTCAAGACGATGGGCGTCTTCGCTTCGCTGCCTCTGCTCGGAGGTGCGATCGCGGGGCTGGTTGGAGGCGTGCTCAACGACTATTTCATTTCGCGCACGGGCAACCGCCGCTGGTCGCGAGTCGGCGTGGCGTTAGCGGGCAAGGGAATGGCGTCGGTGCTGATGTTCGTGGCTCTCGCGTTCTATGACGAACCGTACGTGTTCTGCTCGTTGCTGTTCTTCATCAAGTTTTTCGGAGACTGGAGCCTGACGACGTCGTGGGGCGTGGTGACCGACATCGGCGGGCGAGCCACCGCGTCGGTGTTTGGCATCAACAACGCCGTGGCCTCTCTCGGCCAGATCGCGGCCCCGCTGGCTTTCGGCATGCTGGCCGATCAGTTTGGCTGGCGGATCGTGTTCGTCACCGTCGGCGTCACGTACGCGCTGTGTGCTCTGTCGTGGCTGACGATCGACTGCACGATCCCAGTCCTGCGGGAATCGGCATTACATGACGATTGAATCGCTATTTTCGCTGCCACAACCAAAACCCTCCAACGGCGATCATCATCAAGGAGACGATGACGGAACCGCGTTTGTATCGCGCAGGTGCCTCCTCGACTCTGGTTAGCCCGACTTGGATTTGGCGAAGCCAGTCAGACCCGAACATTGCGCCGCCCAATTTTCCAAATGCTCCGTGTGACGACCACAGCCACTTCATGAATCTCAGATAATGCGAGTAGAGGACCGTGGATAAGGGGAGACAGATGGTGCCAACGACCAAGAGAACCCACGGCATCCATTGAACCAAAAGCGGGAGAATCTCAGGCGGCATCGCCTGCCCTCCTTCCTGCCAGCCATCGGCTGGGCCTTCTTGGTCTACCTATCAAATTCGCCTTGAAAGTGACTCGCGTCGCGCGGCGATGGGCCAGATGGATTCGACTTTGTCGCCGCGGCAGGCGTAGATTCGATCGTACAGATTCGCCGACGGGTCGCAGTGTGGGATGACGAATTCGATCCGATCGCCGATCTTCGGCAGTCGGCCTCCCTCTTCGACCGACACGATGCCGAACTCATCTCCGCCGCGGTTGTAGATCAGGCCGTCCCAGCCCTTGGCCTGCGGTCGATGAGGCGTGGTGGTGTCGAGCGCCTTGGTTCCGGCATCGACGGAGACTCGGTCGGCATGCGTGGCATTCACCACGGTCGTGAGGACGGTCAGGCTCTGATGAAAGTCGGTGTAGTCGTTGCCGCTCGTTTTGCCGCCGATCCGACGGTAATCGACATCCATGAACACGTACGATCCCACTTGAAGTTCGGTCACGCCGCGGATCGTGCTGTCGATGTTGTAGGTCCCCGTGCTGCCGCCGGAGAGGATCGCGGCGTCGAAGCCCAACTTCGCGAGCAGGTCGCGAGTCTCCACCGCCTTGGCCATGACCTCTCGCGAGGTTTTGTCCCGCGCTTCGAAGCCGACCACGTGCGAAGCCAGCCCAGCGTACGATTGGACTCCGCGCACATGCAACCGCTTGTGTTTGGCAATGAACTGCGCCAGTTCGAGCGCGGGCTGCCCCGGCAACACGCCCGTGCGTCGATCACCGACATCGACGTCGATGAGGACGCTGACCTCGACATCCGCCGCACCGACCGCTTCGGCGAGGAGTTCGACCTCGAGCGGATGCCCGACCGACAGCATGACCTGTCCGCCGCCGCTGATCAGCGACACCATGCGTCCGATCTTCGCCGGTTCCACAATCGGCGAGGTCAGCAGCACACCCTTGATTCCAGCCGCGCCCATCGCCTCAGCCTCGGGCACTGTCGCCACGCAAATTCCGAGCGCTCCGGACGCGACCTGCCGCCGAGCGATCTCCGGACATTTGTGCGTCTTCGCATGCGGCCGGAAACCGCATCCGGCTGCGCCGCAGTGGTCGGCCATCGCCTTCACGTTGGCCTCGAACAACTCGAGGTCGAGCACGAGCGCGGGCGTTGGCAGGTTGGCCTTCGTGAGATTGGTCGCGTCGATGGCATCAAACTGTTCGCGGGCAGTCACAGGACTCTCCAAGTTGGTCAGCAAACCGGTGCCCAAACCGGCTGCGAGGAATTCGCGACGATGGACGGGCATGATGGCAACACCTCCGGAATTGAAACGGCCACGAGACTACCAGAGTCGATTACTCACGGCGAGCAATCGGCTTCGAATGTGGACGAGTTGCACCGTGTCCTGAGAATCCGGCCGCGATGCGACCCGCCCCGAATTTCTTGACCACCAGCAGGATTTCATCGATTGTGGTTGACCAGCGACCGAAAAAACGAATAGGCTCTTGCCGATGCGTGCGGTGGCGTGACCGGACATCCCCCGAAGGGCATCCATGAAACCAACGATCGAAGTTCTCTCGATTCCGCTGCTCGACCGGCGATTGTTCCTGCGGCAAAGCGGGATCGCGGTCGGTGCGTTTGCGTTGCCGGGACTGATGGCTGCCCGATCTCAGGCGGCGACGGCGGCTGCGGCGAAGCAGGTCATCGTCATTTTTTTGCAGGGAGGGCAGTCGCATCTGGATTCGTGGGACCTCAAGCCGGAAGCGCCCGCCGAATTTCGAGGCGAGTTTCGTCCGATCGCGACCAGCGTCCCCGGCTACTTCGTTTGCGAGCATCTGCCGCGGTTGGCCGAGCGGGCACATCGATACAACGTCATCCGCAGTGCGTATCACGGCACGCCCAGCCACGAAGCGGCGATACACTGGACGCTGACCGGCTACGATTACCCCGGAGCCAACACGACGACGAAGAACCGCAACATCAAGCCGGCGATGGGATCGATCGTTTCGAAAACACTCGGACACAATCGTCGCGGGTTGCCAGCCTACGTGTGCGTTCCAGACCGGGGACAACTGGGCGACCGCGTTCGATACGCTTCGGCGACGTACCTCGGCATGGCTCACGATCCGTTCGAGTCGGGGAAACCGCCGGACAGCGCCACCGCGCCGTTTCCGGCACCGCCGAACCTGAGCCTCGCGCAGGGAATCGACTTGCGGCGGCTGGACGATCGGCTCGGCTTGCTCCGCGACCTGGATCAGCTCACGCGAATCGTCGACACGAACGGCGGGCTGCAAGGTCGCGACGTGTTCAATCAGCAGGCGGTCGAACTCTTGTCGCACGATGCGACTCGCAAGGCGTTCGACATGTCGCAGGAATCGGAGGCGACGCGGCTGCGGTACGGAAACAACACGTTTGCGCAGCGGCTGGTGTTGGCTCGCCGCCTGGCCGAAGCGGGCGTGCCGTTCACGCTCGCGAACTTTTCGAACAATCAGGAATGGGATACGCACGCCAACGGCTTCACGACGCTCAAGCAGTCGCGACTGCCGCAACTCGATCAAGCCGTGTCTGCGCTGCTCGACGATCTGGAATCTCGCGGACAATTGGACACGACGCTGGTGGCGCTGTTCGGCGAGTTCGGTCGCACGCCAAAAATCAACAACACCGCCGGCCGCGATCACTGGTCGAACGTCTTTTCGGTGATGATTACCGGTGGCGGACTGAACCGCGGGCAGGTCATCGGCACGAGTACCGCGAACGGCGAAAACCCGCACGATCGTCCGGTTCATTTCAACGAAATCCTCGCCACGATCTACCGGCAACTCGGAGTGCCGACCGAACAGGTGTTCCACGACCCGCTCGGTCGCCCGGTGCCGATTCTCGACAGCGGCAAGCCGATCGCGGAATTGCTGTGATGTGACTCCGTCGTTTGATGGAATCGCAACCGATCCAGTAACCGCCGGACTTGTGCCGGCCGCTCTGTCATCACATCATTCCGGCCACGGGAGCCGGTACTACGAGTTCACAGCTCACATCAAACGCACTTTCATCCGGGAGACTCCAATGCCTCGACGAATCTGGCTGGGACTGTTGTTGTGCGGTGGCGCGGCTTTGGTCTTCGTGGCAATTCGGTCCAACGTTGCAGATGTTCAGCGGGAGGCCGCGCGACGGACGTCCGCGAAGTTTCTGGCCCAGGTCAGCGCGCCGAAGGCGTCTCAGTCTCCCGCGGCCAAACCCGCCCCAAAGCCGGACGACGGCAAGTTGCGGATCATCATCTTCGGCGCACACCCGGACGATGCGGAGTACAAGGGAGGCGGCACGGCGGCGAAGTGGGCGAGGGCGGGGCATCACGTCAAACTCGTTTCGGTCACGAACGGCGATATCGGTCACTGGAACATGGCGGGCGGCCCGTTGGCTCAGCGGCGTACGGCCGAGGCGCGCGAAGCGGCCAGGCGGCTGGGGGTCACTTCACAGGTGCTCGACATCCACGACGGCGAACTGTTGCCGACGCTGGAGAATCGCCGGATCATCACGCGCGTGATTCGCGAGTGGCGGACGGACATCGTCATCGCACATCGGCCGTGGGACTACCATCCCGATCACCGGTACGTCGGCGTCCTCGTGCAAGACGCCGCATTCATGGTGACGGTTCCGTACTTCTGCCCGGACACGCCGTGGCTCGAAAAGAACCCCGTGTTTCTGTTCTCCAGCGACGGCTTCCAGCGATCGTATCCGTTCCGAGCCGACATCGCGGTTGCGGTGGATGACGTCTTCGACCAGAAGCTCGATGCGATCGACGCGCTGGTTTCACAGGCGTACGAAGGAGGAGCCAGTGGCAGCGAGGAATTCGTGCGAACTCAGGTTCCGCCCGAGAGCGATCCGGCCGCACGGAAGAAATGGCTAAAGGACCGCTGGTCGCAACGTCAGAGCCGCGAAGCCGACCGGTTCCGCGATGCGCTGGTCCGACTCTACGGCGACGATCGCGGCAAGGCCGTGCGTTTCGCGGAAGCTTTCGAGATTTGCGAGTACGGCCGCCAACCGTCCGCGGCCGAGATTCGCGATCTGTTCCCGTTCTTCGGGAATTGAATGGCATGGTGGGCGGGCGCACCGCTGGTCCCACCCTACGATTATCCTTGTTCCAAAGCTCCGGCTTGGGAACAAGATCAGTGGCGCACCACCTTACGTATCGCCCAATAGTGCCACGTCGTCTGCGTCACTTCTTTCTGGCCTCCCCAAGTCTCTTGAAGAACGTCGTCGAATCGAACACGTTGGTCCTGGCCTAATTCAACCAGCGCCGTACGACCGCCGACTTGATGTCGTCGGCGCGACCGAACACGGCCTGCGCTGCTCCGTACTTGCCCACCGGTTGGAGGTCCGCCTCGTCGAATGCCTGCCCGTTCCAAAACAACATGTTGACACCCTTTGCCGTCGCGTTGTAACCGACAACCGGGTTGTCATCGACGAACCAAACGGGGCTCCCGTGCCAGACCCGGGACGACGCATTCGGAATGGCCGCGTCGATCAGTTTCCGGAGCACATCACACATTGTCCGATTCGCAAGCGACTGGGCTGCCGAGTACGCGGCGATTGGATTGTCGCCGCGAAGGCCATTGGAACCTGTTTTCGATCCGCGCGAGATTCTCATGGCATCTCCGAAAAAAGGAACGACCGTTTCAATCTCCCACGACGGTCGAAAACGCCGGTTCAAAACCCTCGCAGTTGGTGATTCAGTTTGTTGAATTGCCCCTTCGACAGGAACACCCGGTGGTAACCGGGTGTCAATCGCACCTCGACCTTGTCCTTTGTCTCGGTGCCCCAACCAATGATCTGGCGAAACTTCAAATGTATGTCGATGAAATAGTACGTCGGGTTTTTGGATCGTTTGTCGAACATCGCAACTCAGGACAAATACTAGCCGTCGTGGATCGCCTGTCGATGGTCTTCGCGATTCAAAAACAACCGGCGCGATGACAGCGACCATTACCGTGCGATGATACCGACGACTGCTTGCAAATTGCCACCCGCCAGGTCGCCGAGAATGGCAGTTGCCAGCGGCACCGACTACGATCTCTCTTGGTTGGAGCATTGGGAATTCGCGATCTTCTACTGGGAGCCGAATCATGACTCGTTTGCCATCGGTCGCGGCGGCCGGCTGTCTGTGTTTGTTGCTCAGCGTCTGTGAAATCTCCGCCGACGAGCCGCCACGCGGAGAGTGGATTCAACTCTTCAACGGCAAGAACCTCGACGGTTGGACGCCGAAAATCAAAGGCTATCCGGCCGGGGAAAATTTCGGGAACACGTTCCGTGTCGAGAACGGCGTGCTCAAGGTCAGGTACGAGAAGTACGACAAGTTCGACGGCCGGTTCGGGCACCTGTTCCACCGCGAAAAGTTCTCGCACTACATACTGCGAGCCGAATACCGATTCGTCGGCCAGCAGGCGGCCGGAGGGCCGTCGTGGGCGATTCGCAACAGCGGACTCATGATTCACGGCGAATCGGCCGACACGATGGGGAAGGATCAGGAGTTTCCCGCGTCCATCGAAGTGCAACTCCTCGGCGGCAACGGGTCGCAGGACCGCACTACCGCCAACCTCTGCACGCCGGGGACGAACGTCGTCATGGCCGGCAAGCTCATCACCCAGCACTGCACGTCGTCGAAATCGAAGACCTATCACGGCGACCAGTGGGTGACGGTCGAAGTCGAAGTCCGCGGCAGCGAAGTCATCCGCCACAAGATCGACGGCCAGATCGTCCTCGAATACCACGAGCCGCAATTCGATGAGCGCGATCCCCACGGCAAGGAACTCGCCGCCAAACAGGGCGGCAAACTCCTGATCGAATCCGGCACGATCTCCCTCCAATCCGAAAGCCACCCGGTCGAGTTCCGCAAAGTCGAACTGCTGAAACTCAAGGACTGACCGTAGGTCGGCCCTTCCGGGCCGACACGACGGCCTGGAAAGGCCGTCCTACAGCCGTACCCTGTGTTTCATTCCTTCTTCTGGCTGACCAAAAACGCCAGCAAGTCCACGAACTGATCGACCGTCAGTTGCTTGGTCAATCCGTCCGGCATCGTGCTCTGCGTTTGAGCCCTCTGCTCCTCGATGTCGGCTTTTGCGAGGATGTGCTTTTGCCCCTGATTATCCGCGAGCACGAGCGTCGCCTCCGTCTCGGAAACCTTGATGCCCGCGAGCACCCGCCCGTCGCGAAGCGCCACCGCGAACGTCTGATATCCCGGCGTGACCGTGCGGCTCGGTTCGAGAATCGATTCGACGATGTGAATGCGAGAGAAGCGACTCCCCACCCCCGTCAACTCCGGCCCGATCCGTTCGCCCTGGTCGCCGATCCGATGACATTTGCTGCACTGCGCCTTGGCCGTGTCAAAGAACACGGTTTTGCCTCGCTCGGCGTTGCCGGCCCGCGTGAGTGCCGCCTGCACCAGCGCTTCGAGCTCCGCCGTGGAACTCTTTCGCCGGAACCGCACGTGGAATTCCGCCGCCCCATTCGCCGCCGCGGCCACCTGCACCACGATTCGGTTCATTCCCTTGCTCAACGTCCCATCGAACCGATCGGAGTCCGCCTGAAACGCACGAGCCCGCTCGCGCTGATGAATCCGGCGACCGTTCATCCACACCGACAACTTCCCGCCGCTCGACGCGAGAAACTGGACAGACGTCGATTCCTCAACCGAGATATCGACCGATGCCAACCACGTCGCGTCTCGCGGACCACTCGCCTCCGTCACCGCCGCGCCCGTTGCTGGTGACTTCCGATCATCCTTCAGACTGACGCGGCCTTCGATCCCGTCCGCGAGGACAACCGAACCTTCCATCGGGCTCGAGTTGGTTCCGTCCGCAGTCGGAGACATCCGCGAAAATTCTTCGAGGCTCGCCTGGGCCGCGATCTCCGGCAGCGGACCATGCACCTCCCAGCGGACCAGCAAACCGCCACGCCCGTGCAGATCGGCCATCGCAGCGTCCAACTCTCGCCGTCGCGAAACCGGCAGACCATCACGGCAGCTCCACGCCGTCAGTGCCCGCACGGCGAGAGTCAACACGGTCGGCGATGGGTCGCGGTGGGCGACATCGATCACCGCCGGAACCTGATCCGGCCCGCCGAGATCGGCGAGGCATTCGAGAGCGGCGGACTGGATTGTCCGGTCGTAGAGCGCGGCCACGGCGAGCGGCACGGCTCGCCGTTCGCCCAGCATCCGCAACGAACCGAGCGCAGCGCCGCGGACCGAAGCATCGTCGTTCGCAGCCAATCGCAGCAGCGCCTCCACCGACGATTTCACTTCCAAGCGTCCCATCGCCGCCGCCGAGGCCGCTCGCACGGGAACCTCGTTGTCTTTCAAAAGATTCCGAATGAATTCACCAGCGGACACGACGCGCAGTTCGGCCAGCGATGCCACGGCCGCGGTGCGGACTTCGGCGCTGGGCGAATTCAACTTGCCGATGAAGAGCGACGCGGCGTCGAGCTTCGGCAGACGGCTCAGTTGGCCGAACAGTTCCGCGAGCACGGGACCGTCATCTACCTCGCGAGCCAGTTCCAGCAAGCGACCAGCATTCGTTTCATCGAGACCTCCCGCCATCAGCGCGAGCGCTGTCAGACGATTCGCCGGTGCGTACGCACCGCTGGCGACGACTTGCCCCAGCAAATCGCAAGTCCGGTCGGCAGGATGTTCGCGAACCGAGTCCAGAATGGTTGCAACACTGTCGGCATCTCGCTCGTGCTCCAGCCAGCGGTCGAGCGTGGCCAGCCGCGCCGGGATTTTTTCGCGCTGCATCCGTCGCAGCACCGCCAGCCGAACCGCCGTCGCGCGGTCAGCCAACAAGCGATCGAGCGCGTCCTCGATCGCGGCCGTCCTTTCCCACTCGACTGTGTTGGCGGGACGCGGCGGTGGTCGGTATCCCCAGTAAACCCACGGCCCCGGCTTTCGTGCCACGCGAGTCAAGGCGTCCCCGAATTCGATCCGATGTTCCATGTCAGGGTCGTCGAGACGCGCCATCAGTCCGTCCGCCACATTGGGCACCGCCTGATCCGCGACAGCCCGCACGGCGAGTGAACGAATCTGAGGGTTGTTCCAGTCGTACAGCCACTTCAAGACGGCTGGCCAATCTCCCGAGCGTCGCAGAGTCTGAGTCAACGCGTGAGCGAGAGTCGGATCAAGCGACAGCCGAGGTCCTCCAAGCGGCGCAACATCGAGCGAAGCGAGCAGTTCTCGGAGCCAGTAGGGCGCGTTGGCCCACTGCAACCGCCCTACGGCAACGCCAACTTCCAACAGCACTCGCCGGTCCTTTCCGTCCGCAAGTGACGCCAGTCGCGCGGCGGCCTCGGCGTCACCGGGTCCCGAGTCCAATCGATGTCGCACGAGGACCGGGTCCATGAGATCAGCCAGTGCGCGGATGGCCTGGGCTCGCACGCTTGATTCCGCGTCAGTGCGTGCCAGGTCGAAGAGTTTCTCTCGCGCCGATTGGCTGCCGTCACTGGCCAGAATCCACACGCCGTGCCAACGACCGCGCGGCGTGAGTCGGCCGCTGTTGGTTAACGCGACACGCACCGCCTCCAGTCCGGCGGCACCAAGGCTCGTGATCGCGTCCTGCGCGTGAACGCGCTCGTAATAGCTGGGCGAGTTGAGTTGCATGATCCACGAGTCGAGCGAGCGGTCCGCGTCGTCGGGTGGGTGGACGCCGTTCGGCTTCGAACCCGGAGGCTGCGACGCGGGCGTGTTGGCTTCGCCGACGTATCGGATGCGGTAGATTCGGGCTCGGCCGCGCTTCGGTCGCTGGCCGTCCGCCCAATCCGCGACCATCAGCGATCCGTCCCGCTCCACGATCACGTCGGTCGGCTTGAACCCGTACGGATCGTTCTCAGCCCCGGCGGCGAATTCGATTTCCTGAACCGGATCGAAGCCAGTACCGGTTCGCTGCGGCCGGTAGCGCACGACCGAGCGGCCCCACTCGCAGAAGATCAGGTTGCCGTGGTACTCTGCTGGGAACTGCCGTTCGAGGTAGCAGACGCCGCCGGCCGACGACCCCAAGCCGAGGTCGGCGATCGGCGGTAGCGCTTCGTTCGGCCGCTCGTAGTACAGGTACGGGTAGCCGTGGTCGGCTCCGAAGAAACTGTGGCAGACGCGAATTTTGTAATCGCCGCCGTCGTTTTCGTTGTCGCGGACGAACACGTTGAGTTCGGCGTCGAGGGCCACGTCGTAGATGTTTCGCAGGCCGGTCGCGAAGACATGCAGATCGCGACCGTCGGGCCGGCAGCGGAGGATGCCGCCGCCGTTCAGCACGAGTTCGTCCCCTTCCGGCCGTTTCACTTTGCAGCCGTGATCGCCGAGAGCCAGATACAGCCAGCCGTCGTGTCCCATGACGAGGCCGTTCGCGCAGTGCAGCCGCACGGGATTGTCTTCGGGAGTCAGCCCGAGGCCGCTCAGCAGGTCGCGCCGCTTGTCGGCCTTGCCGTCGCCGTCGGTGTCACGCAGGGCCGTGAGAAACGGCGAGTGCATCACGAAGACCGTGCCGCGGTGATACGTCAGCCCCATGATCGAGTTGAACTGATCGGCAAACACCTGAGCCTTGTCGGCGTACCCATCGCCATCGGTGTCCTCGACCAATCGGATTTCGTCGCGCCTGACGATCTCCGTGCCGAGGCCGGTCATGTAGTCGGCCGCCACGAAAACGGAATCGGCTCGCGGGCCGAGCGCGATCGCCGATGGGTATTCGATCAGCGGATCGCACGCGAACAGCGTCGCCTTGAAGCCCTCCGAAACCTTGAGCGGCGGGAACCGCTTTTCCGTTTCGAGACCAGTTCGCGGCGAATCGTCTCCGGCCGCAAACGTCGGACAAACCCAGCAGAGTCCCCAGACGGCAACCATCCAACGGCAGTTCGCGGTCGTCATGCGTCACCTCTCAGAATCTGGAAACGTTCAGCGTTTGCATCTTAGACACCCATCTGCGCACAATTCCATCCTCGCAACGACCCGGTGGTGCTACAGTTTGGCGAGCGGAGGGCTGACGCCCTCCGAGAATTCGGCCTCGGGGGCCTCACGGCCCCGGCTCGCCAAACTGTAACACTACTAACAACCCGTCCTCGATGTCGAACGCTGAAAGCCAGGTTTTCCCATGAGTCGCCCGACGCTGGATCAGGAGGTCAACGCCGATTCGTCTTCGTTCGTCGAGACGGCTTTGACACTGGGTGGCAAGAGCGCGGAGGAGGCTCGCAAGACCGGAGCCATCGACAGGGCGGACGAGCAGGTGGAATCGTTGTTCGCGGCCAAGTATCAAACCACTGGCAGCCCGGTCCATTTGGCGGTGTGGGGAGACGAGCTGCCGGGCGACCTGTTCGTTGCGAAGAATCCGCCGGTGTCGGATGCGGTTCAGCAGGTCATGCAGAGGTCGCTGGAGTTAGTTCGCGACCGGCGACGCGACGGCCGGTTGCTGGACGATCAACGCAAGACCTCGCGCGAAACGCTCGATGCCTTGTGCGCCGTCGGTTATTTCGGCTTGCTCGTGGACCAAGAGTTTGGTGGCTCCGGCGCGTCGTTCGTTTCATTCGCGAGATTTCTCACGCAGATGGCGACGATCGACCCAACGATCGCAGGGCTGGCGTCGGTCCACGGCTGTATCGGTGCCGTCGATCCGCTGCGAGCGTTCGGCACCGACGATCAGAAACGCCGCCACCTGCCGCTGCTGGCGAGCGGTCGGCGACTGTCGGCGTTCGCGCTTACCGAGCCTTGTGCCGGGTCCGACCTGACGGCTTTGCGTACGCGGGCAGTCCTCGACGGAGACCACTTCGTCGTCAACGGCGAGAAACTGTTCATCACGAACGCCGTCGCCGGCCGAACCATCGGCCTCGTCTGCTTGATCGACGACAAGCCGGCCGTGCTGATCGCCGATCTGCCCGACGCCGAAAACGACCAGTTCCAGACCGTGCGGTACGGGCTGTACGCGCTCAAACACACGCACAACAACGGCCTCGTCTTCAAAAACTTCCGCCTGCCGAAGGAAAACCTGCTCACGCCGACTCGCGGCGACGGCCTGACGATCGCATACCACGGACTCAACCGCGGCCGCGTCGCCCTGTGCGCCAGCGCGGCCGGAACGATGCGAGTCATGCTCGCCAGCATGTTGCCGTGGGGCCGGTTCCGGCGAACGTACGGCGCCCCGATCGACACGCGCGAACTGGTTCAGCGCCGGATCGGTCGCCTGGCCGCGCTCATCGTCGGCTGCGACGCCCTCACCAACTGGTGCGCGTGGTTGCTCGACGAGGGCTATCGCGGCGAGATGGAGTGCGTCGTCGCGAAAATCTTCGGCAGCGAATCGCAGAAGGAAGCCGCGATCGAACTCTGCATGAAGACTCACGGCGGCCGCGCCTTCCTGCACGGGCACCTGTTCGGCGACAACGTCCACGAATTCCTCGCCCCGTGCATCTACGAGGGCGAAGGCGAAATGCTGGGCATGGCGTTCTTCAAATCTCTCATCAAGGAACACGGCAAGCAGTTCTTTGAACCGATTGGACGGGCGCTGCAGGCGTCCGGGATCAAACGCCCGAACATGCTGAACCCCGCGCACGTCTGGTCGCTGCGGCGCGCGCTCGTTCCGTATGCGAAGTGGCGGCTGGGTCAGCAATTTCGCGGCGGGCGCGTCCAGCTCCCGGCGCTCCCGATCGAATTGCAACAGCACGCCGAATTCGCGGCCAAAGGCTTGCGGCGCAGCCGCCTGCGAATCGACTCGTTGATGACGAAGCATCAACTGAAGCTGGCCGACCGCCAGTGCGCGATGGCCGACCTGTCGCAGCAGATTCAGGACTTGGTCGTGATGCTCACCACATCTTTGTATGCTGGCAAACAGGAAGACCCGCTCGTACGCGCGGCGGCCGACGTGATGTGTCACGAGTTGAAACGCCGCGTCACCGGAGGCCGACCGACCAGCCAGTACCTGCGGCTGGTGACCAAGCTCGGCGAATCGATCGCGAACGGCGGATTCAAAGCAATCGCCGGCGTCGAGGCACCGGAGATTCTGATGTCATACGAACCGTAGCCCGACCCCTTGTGGTTCGGAAATGATTTCGAGGAAGAACTCGTGACCTAGGCCACAAGGGCCTGAGCTACAGAAATCAATCGCAAGGAACCACCGATGGGAACCGTGTTCAAACTGGAAGAACTGCCCGGGCCGATCGCAGTCGTGACGTTTGACGTCCCCGGACAGAAGGTCAACACGCTGGGACGGGGCATCCAGGCGGAATTGTCCCAACTCGTGGACCAGCTCGAAAAGAGAGCCGACTTGCGTGGCCTCCTGCTTCGCAGCGGGAAGCCGGGCCAGTTCATCGCCGGAGCCGACTTGAACGAGCTGGGGTCGTTGATCGACGTCTCGAAGGAAGAGGCCGCCGAGGCGCTGCACGCGGGGCATCGGCTGTTCGATCGAGTCAGCGATCTGCCGTTTCCGACGATCTCGCTTATCGACGGACCGTGCGTCGGCGGCGGGACCGAACTGTCGCTCGCGTTCGACGAACGACTGGCCGCGAACAACGCGAAGACTCGCATCGGCCTCCCCGAAGTCACGATTGGCCTGATCCCCGGTTGGGGAGGCACGCAGCGGCTGCCGCGTCTGATCGGGCTGTCGGCCGCGATGGAAATGATCTTCAGCGGTGAACCGCTGCCGCCGCGAAAGGCGGCCAGCTTGGGACTCGTCTTCGACGCCGTGCCATCGGACAAGCTGATCGACGAAGGTTGCCGCCTGATCGAAACGCTGCGGCAAAACGACGCTTGGAAATCCGCACGGGCGAAGTGCCGTCAGCCGCTGGGGCTGAGCGAAGACCAAGCCCGCTTCGCCTTCGCGTGCGCGGAAGGGCAGATCAAGATGAAAGCCAAGGGTCAGTACACGGCGGCTCTCATCGCGCTGCGGGCGATGCAGGAGGGGATCAATCTCCCACTCGCCGACGGGTTGGCGCGCGAGCGGGCGGTCGCGATGGACGTGATCGGCTCGCGAGAATCCGCGAACCTGATCGGCGTGTTCTTCATGAACACGGCTCTGTCGCAAGACCGGGGCGTCGCCGATCCGAACGTGAAGGCCAGGCCAGTTTCGCGCGTGGGCGTGCTCGGCTCCGGCCTGATGGGAGCAGGAATCGCCACCGCGCACGCGCGCAGCGGCATCCCGGTGACGATGGTGGACGTGAGCGACGAGCGGCTGGCTGACGGCATGGCCCGCGCTCGGCATGTCATCGAGAGCCGCCTCCAGATCGGACGGGCCACGCCCGACGACATGGTTCAAATGCTGAGCCGCCTCGGCACGTCCACGTCATCGAAACGGTTCGACGAATGCGACGTCGTGGTCGAAGCGATCACCGAGAACGAAGGTCTGAAGACTCAGGCGTACCGGCAGTTTGGCGGCATCCTGCGCGACGACGCAATCCTGGCCAGCAACACGTCCACGATTTCGATCACGCGCATGGCCCAGGCCTACTCGCGACCCGATCGGTTCGCCGGCATGCACTTCTTTTTCCCCGTCGATCGGATGCAACTAGTCGAAGTCATTCGGGGCGACAAGACGAGCGACGAAACGGTCGTCACGCTGGTCGAGCTCGCACGCAAGCTGCGCAAGACGCCGATCGTGTGCAACGATTGTCCCGGCTTCCTCGTCAATCGAATTCTGTTTCCATACATGCACGAGGCGCTGCTGCTGCTGCTCGAAGGCGCGTCAATGGACCAGATCGACCGCGTGGCGACGAAGTTCGGTTTCCCGATGGGGCCGATCGCGCTGCACGACCTCGTCGGGCTGGACACGGCTTTCTACGCGGGGCAGGTCATGGTCGCCGCGTTCTCCGACCGCGCGGTCCAGCCGAAGCTGCTCGGCGACCTCGTGCAAGCGGGCCGCCTCGGCAAGAAGTCGGGTGCCGGGTTCCGCAAGTTCGTCGGCAAGAAATCAACGCCGACGGCCGATCCCGACTTCGCGATCTTTCTCGACCGGCACCGGATCGACAATCGTTCGATCTCCGACGACGAGATTCGCGACCGGCTGCTCTTGGCGATGCTGCTCGAAGCAACGCGCGTTCTGGAGGAAGGAATCGTTCGCGAACCGCTGCACGTGGACATGGGTTTGATCCTTGGCATCGGCTTCCCGGCCTATCGCGGCGGATTGCTGCGGTGGTGCGACACCGAAGGCGCCGGCAAACTACTCGACCGCCTGGCAAAGTTCATGCCGCTGGGCAAACGGTTCGAGCCGACGGAACTATTCCAGACTGTGGCACGCAGCGGAAGACGATTTCACACCGGGAAGCAACAGCCGGGCTGATCGTCCGGCGGGCATCTCGATGACGATACGGATTCCGCATGGGTTTCGCTCCACCAGAAACAACGAGGCACCTTCATCGCCGGCGACCAGTTCGCGTCTATCTTGTCGCAGTCCACGACCAAGGCACCACTCGCAGGGCCATGACGACGTGGGCCACGAACAGGACGAGCAGCACGAGCGTCGCGGGGATGTGGACCAGCAGCCAGCCGTGCAGCCAGCGGTGGAGCGTCCGCTGTCGTTCGAACTGCCGCCGTTGGTCGCAGGAGTTTTCGAGATGCTCGAGCGCGGGATGCAACTCGGCCGCCAGGCTGGCTCGCAGTTGAGCGAACATCCCGCGCGATCGAGTTTCCGCGCCGAGCGGCCCCCGACAGCGAGACCGATCGTCGAGGAACGGCCGGACCTCGGCGAAGTAGAACGCTCGCACTTCGTCCGCACGGGGGATTGCCTGGGTGGCACTGGCAGCTTGCCTGCCCGTGCCTGGTTCGGGACGCGATGCGACGGCACTGGCGGACGAGCCGCCAGTGGCACCCAACGTTGAGGGCGGAGACGCCTCGGGCGCGGTGCGGCGAGCGACGCTGGGCGCGGTCGGCGCGGGAGCGGCACCCGCCGCTTGAGCCTTCTTCGCCGCCGCGGCCGCACGCATTTGCTCGATCTTCGACAGCGGCGGGTTGGCACTGGCAACTTGACTGCCAGTGCTTGGTCCGGGTTGCGATGCCACGGCACTGACGGACGAGCCGCCAATGGTACTCGGCGGCTCGGCAGGAGCCTCGCCCTCCCGAGGCGGCGCGGAAGTTGCGGCGGCTGCTTTTTTCGCGGCGGCAGCGGCTCGCATTTGTTCGATCTTGGAAAGCGTTGACGCGGGAACCGGTGTTCCGGATGCCGGCACGGTCGGACTCGGTGGTGATGGCGGCTCGGCGGGAGCCTCGCCCTCCCGAGGCGATGTTGCGGCGGCAGCTTTCTTTGCCGCAGCAGCGGCCCGCATCTGCTCGATCTTGGACAGCGGTTTGTCCGCTGGCTGCGACGCGGTCGCCGGAGTTGGAGTCCCGGCTTCAGCCGGAGTGACACCGCCTGAAGGTAGGACTCCAACGTCCGCGCCGCCAGAGGCCGGGACTCCAACCACTGCGGTGGCGAGCGGGGGGAGTAAGCCCCCCGAGGTGTTTTTCGGTGGCACGACGTCCTCGGAGGGCTTACGCCCTCCGCTCGCCGAATCACCGTTTGAGGTCACGTAGATCGCGCTCAGGAACTTGGCGATGTCTTCCTCCTCCTTGCCGTTGCGAAGTTTCCCGAGTCCGTACGCGAGGTCGAACGCCACGCCGCGCAAGCCGTCAACGGGCACGTCCAGCCGGCCGGAGAGTTCGGCCACGAGCTTGTCGGATTCGACGAGCAGCCAGCGGCAACGGTGCGGAACCTGTTCGCCGAATGTTTCGTCGGGGACGCGGACCGTGATCCAGCGCGGCAGCAGGTGCTGGACCGCGAGGCCGTACAGGCCACTGACGATCACCACCACGAACGTGATCCACAGGAGGTTTTCGAGCAGCCCGCCCCAACCGAACCCGCTGTGAAACAGGATCAGCGGGACACTCAGCAGGCCGAGCCAAATGTGACCGCGAAGCCAGAACTGCGCGCTGCCGATCCGCCACGTCGGCACGCGCTTCCGCGCCGCGAGCAGGCCGGCGAAAATCATGAACGCGGACCCGACGATGCCGAACGCCAGGCCGATCAGACTCCCGCCGGTGACACCGTGCGGCGACTGAGCCGCCTCGCGCACGAAGATCACGGTCGCGACGATCAGGATCGCGGCGGACAGAATCGCCCAGAAGCGGTGCGTGCGGTCGAGGATCATGAGATGCGAGTAGGATGGCCGCCCTCGGCCGTCCGCAGAAGTCAGTGGTCAGTAGTCAGTGGTCAGTAGTCAGTGGCCAATTATCAGTAATCGGAGGTCACTCGCGGCAGGGGGCGGCGCGTGACTCTCAGTATTCCGAGGTCAGACGAGTCTCAGTAATCGGAGGTCAGTATACTGTCAGACGGTTGTTTGTTTTGAATCACTCCAGGAGTTGAGCTCATGAAAAAAACTCCCGTGCGTTCTCGCGGTGCGCGGCATCGTGCGGGCAGGCGTACACGCATGCCGGCTGGCCGCTCCGCGTCGAACTGCACAGGTCGCACACGACGGCTTTCGGTTTGAACGGCTTCAGCGTGGCTCCGGCTTCGAGCGTGTCGCGTTCTTGCTGCGGGAGGTCCTTCAACTCCAGCGGCTTGACGACCTTGTTCATCTGGATCGAACCGTATGGGCACTGGTTCGCACACAGCTCGCAGCCGATGCACCACGGGGCGATGCGGATTTCGCCGTTGTCGCCGCGATTGATGGCCCCGACGGGGCAGCCGATCATGCACACGGGGTCGAGGCACGAGCGGCAGGTCAGCGGCACGAGGTAGCCTTCAAATCGCGGGCCGTCGAGGTACAGCCGCGCGTGGCCGTCGTCGTGGGCGGCCACGCACGCTTCGACGCAGGCGTTGCAGCGCGTGCAGCGGTCGAGGTCGATCAACATCAGCTTCTGACCCTGCACCAGGCCCAGCCGATCGAACTCCGGCGACTGGCTGGATTCGCGCGTCAGGTCGGAGACTGATTGCCGCCTCGTGGCCGCCGACCGAGCCAGCCTGTCCTTGATGATATCATCCAGCAGCCGTCTCAGACGCGGAGACGAATTGACCAGTTCCCGGAATACCTTTGCGCTGATCTTCACGAGTTCCACGCGAGGCGCAACCGTCCCTGGCTTTTTGAAGTCTCGCTTCTGGCCGCTGTCCGGGTGATCGTACACGATGCAGGTCGCGCTCCGCGGCTGGTCGCGCATTACTCCGATTTCGCCGATGAAGTCGCCTCGGCCCAGGTACGCGAGCGTGCGGCGGAGGCTGGTCTCCGCGTTCACGACCACCTTCACCAACCCGCTGCGGATCACGTAGAAACAGTCGGACAGTTGCCCCTCCTCAAAGATCGTGGCTCCGGATTTGAAGTACACCAACTCGACGGACCGCTTGAGCCGCTCGAACTCGCTGTCGCTCAGCTCGCGGAAAAACGGCAGGCGCCGCAGGTGGGTGTCGAGAACGCGGCGGCGATACTCGTCGTCCATGTGCTGCTGATAGCCAGCGTCGCCGTGCAAAATGTCGAACACGTTTCGCAGCAGTTCGAGCAGGTAGCAGTCGCGATTGACCACGATTGTCGCCGATCGCGGGGCACGATTCATACAGCTCATTTCGCCGAATAGTTCGCCTTCGTACATGGACGCGGTGAGCGACTTGGTGTCAATGTCGGTTGGACCGTCGATGGGGATCGACTCCGGCAACGGCTCGCGCACGCCGTGGCCGCGCAACCAACTCGCGATTCGGCGGAACAGCCCGTGGCGACGCTGGCCTTTCAAATCGACGAGCAGCTTCACCGTGACAACAGGAGACGGTGGCACCGGCGTCCCGCCAGTGGCGACGGGCGAGATGCCTGTCCCACGGTCATCCGGATTTCCGCTGCCGGCCGCAGCACTTGACTTCAGCCGTTCCAGCTCGCGGTTCACTTCTGCCGCACGACGCTCAAGGTCGCTCGTGCTGAGTTGTCGGAATCGCCGATCAAGTTTGTCCGTCGAGCCGCCGACGCGCTGCGCGTCGAGAATTTGCTGGATCGCCTTGAGTTGCGATTCGCGCAGCCGGATGATGTCGTTGGTCCGGAGGATGTAGAACGCCGTGGCTCCGGCATCCCCCTGCTCACACACGACATCGCCGGCGCGGTATCGCCGCAGCACGACCGAACCGGGGAGCTTCTTGAACGGTGGCGGTTTCTTCAGCTCGCTGAACAACGAACACGCGGCGACTTCCTCCGCCGTCAGCCGTTCGTCGCCGCGGCGCAGTTTGAAATCGACCGGCGGGTTAACTGGATCTTCGGACATCGGTTGAGGTGTTGGAGTCCCGCCTTCAGGCGGTCGTCCGGCTGAAGCCGGGACTCCAGCGAAGAGCCTGTGGAATTCCGCTGGCCCACTTTGTAACATCAAACCGACTTGAAGTCACGGGAGCATCGAATGGCGGACGGAAAACTTGGCGACATTTCCGCGAAGGTCGAAGCAGGCGAGCGGGTGACATTCGACGAGGGGGTGATCCTCGCCGAACAGGCCGACGTGCTGGCGCTCGGTCGGCTGGCGAACCTGATCCGCGAGCGAAAGAACGGCAACCTCGCGTTTTACAACACCAACGTTCACCTCAACCCGACCAACGTCTGCGTGTACCGTTGCGTGTTCTGCGCGTTTCGGTCGGACCTGAAGGATGCCAAGGGGTACACGTTCACGGACGACATGCTCCGCGAGCGCGTCGCCGAAGCGAAGGCGGCGGGGGCGACCGAAATTCACGTCGTCGGCGGGCTGCATCACCAGAAGAGTTTTGATTGGTACGTCAACGTGATCCGGACCATCCACGAAGCGTGGATGGAGTTGCACATCAAGGCGTGGACGGCGGTCGAAATCAACTGGTTCAGCTACCTCACGAAACAGCCCACGCGCTGGGTGCTGGAACGGATGGTCGAAGCGGGTCTCGGCAGCATGCCCGGCGGCGGGGCGGAAATTTTTCACCCCGACGTGCGTGACAAAATCTGCGAGCACAAGGCCGATGCCGGCGAGTGGATCAAGATTCATCGCGAAGCGCACGAACTCGGCCTCCGAACCAACGCGACCATGCTGTACGGTCACATCGAGAAGCCGATCCACTGGGTTGACCACTTGTGCCGCCTGCGCGATCTGCAGGACCAGACGCACGGGTTTCAAACATTCATCCCGCTGGCGTTCCATCCCGACAACACCGGCCTCGACCACCTCGCCAAACCGTCCGGGCTGACTGATCTCCGCGTGATGGCCCTGTCGCGGATCATGCTCGACAACTTCGATCACATCAAAGCGTACTGGATCATGCTCGGCGAGAAGACGGCTCAGGTGGCGCTTAGTTTCGGGGCCGATGACCTCGACGGCACCGTCGTCCACGAACTTATCTACCACGATGCCGGGGCAACGACGCCGGAAGGGCTGACGGTCGATCAAATCCACCGCCTGATCACCGAGGCCGGCAGAATTCCCATCGAGCGCGATACGCTGTACCGTCGCGTCATCCGCGAAGGGAACGGCAGCACGTGGCGAATTGGCGACGTGATCCGAAGCAACGAGCCGCGCGTCGCGACGGTGTCTGCCTGAACAAATTGGAATCACTGCCCATGTCCGACCAGATTCCCCGCACGACCAGCCGCACGCTGAAATTCGAGAACGGCGAAGCGATCGGGATCAGCAACCGGTGGGAGCAGGGGCAGTACTGTTCGATTCTCACGAAAGCGGGGATCGTCGGCTGTGGCATCTACGCGCTCGACACGCCGGCCGAGTTCGGTCAGGCAATCGCCATCGCGAAAGGGACGCCCGCGAAACCGCTCGTCGAGCCCGAGGATTTGTTCAACGCGAAAATCGTCGGCCTGACACCGAAAGCGGCGTCGTTCGGAATCCAAGTTGGCATGACCGGCCGCGAAGCTGTGGAGTTGATGCTGCAAGCTGCAAAACAAACCAAAGATTGACATTGCGGAACACTGATCTTCGCTGATCGACGCTAATCAAAATTAGTGAGGATCAGTGGGGATTAGTGTTCCGAACCGGAACCAGGTTCATGACTGCTCCCATTGCCGTGAAATCCATTGACCACGTCACGCTCGTTGTCGCAGACCTCGAACGCACGGCGAGGTTTTACGTGGACCTGCTCGGCATGCGGCGGGTCGAGCGGCCGGCGTTTAATTTTCCGGGGTTGTGGTTTCAGGCGGGGGCCACGCAGATTCATCTGATTTTGAAGCATGACGGGGCGGGACCGGCCGGGCAGTTGGGGCCGTTGCCGACGTCGCCCGGTCGCGTGTTTCATTTCGCGTTTGAAGTGGATGACGTGGTGTCGGCGACCGAGCGGTTGCGGTCGGCCGGGGTCCATGTGCGCGGCACCGGGCTGCGTCCTGACGGCTTCGACCAGGTGTGGTGCCACGACCCGGACGGCCACGTTGTGGAATTGTTCTCTCGCCGAAAGGCGGCGCAACCGGCATAATGCTTTCGTTGGGAGTGCATTTCCAACTGATGCGAATTGTCAACATGCCTCACATCCACCGGGCGCGGAGCGTGGGGTAGACTCCAGCAGGCGCATGGGCGGAGATTTTCGCCCGTCGTCACAATCGAGAAAATCGGCATGACCAAAAACGTGATCCTGGGCTCAATGGGAGTTTGCGGGCTGGTGGCCCTGGCGGCGCTGGTCGATATTTTCACCAGCGTTCCATTCGGCGGGTACAGCATCTCGATGGACGTGATGTTCATGATCGGTGCGGCCGTCATCAGCTACATGGGTTGGGAAACTTACCGCGAGATCGCGTAGGGTCGATCACGATTCGGCTGCGACGATGATCTCCGCCGCTTCGACCTCCACTCGCAAGTTCGCTGGCCGCCGATCACCGATTCGTTCGAGTGGAGCATCGTCCCATGAACAAGATGAATCTGACGCTGGTTTCCCTGGTCGGTGCGATCCCGGCGGCGGGATTGGCTGTCGTGCTCGTGATGTCCTTCCTGAGTTATGCGGACAAGATGTCCGGCACACTCAAAGGACTGGCCGGCGGAACGTTGGCCCTTGTTGCCGTGATGTTGCTCATGCCGGCGGCAATCCTCGTGTTCGGTGCAAAAACGAAGAAGGCTGGCGATGCCGTCGAGCCTGCAGCGGAAGCCAAGGAGGAAGCGGTCGTGGAGGAAGCTGAAGTCGCGGAAGAGGGAGCGGAAGCCGAAGCGATTGACGAAGGCGAAGCGGTAGCCGAAGGCGAAATCGTCGAGGAAGGCGAAGCGGTCGAGATCGCTGAGGATTTCGGCGAGGCGGAGTCAGTGGCCGACGCGGAAGTCGTCGAAGAGACACCCTCCGAGGACGAGTTCGTGTTCGACGAAGAGGTGGCGGACGAAGACGAGAAGAAGTCCTGAATCGCCACGCCAACGGCCCCGCGCGTCAACTGCTCGCGCTGCGGTAGCTCCGTAGCGACCACTGAAACACGTACCGCGACACGATCAGTCCGACCGCTGTCGCCGCCAACATCAGAGCCGTCAGCCAGGACGGTTGCAGTGTCTTGTCGATCAGCGTCTGCGCCGGAACGGTCACGACCAGCAAGATCGGCAGCACGTAGGTGAATCCGACCCGCAGTGCGTCCCCCGCCGGTGAACCGGCGTAAATCTCGCGTGGGTACCGCGCGAAGATTGTGATGTAAAACCAGAAGTCGTACAGCCCCTGATTGCGGCCAAACCAAATGCTGGTGCTCGCCAGCATGATTATCAGGCTGTAGAAAAACGCCACGCTCACGACGATCAGCGTGAGATACAACCCCACCGCGGTGACGTCAAGCAGAGAGCCGAGGCGAATCACCGAGAACGCCAGCAGCGAACCGGACAGCACGAGGTGGCTGAGCGTCCCGAGATCGAGCTTCTCGAACGAAATGAGAAACTGCGTGTCGATCGGCTTGAGCAGCACAAAGTCGAGATTGCCCGTGCGGATGAGTTCGCTGAAGTTGGCACAGTTCGGCATGAAGAAGGCTTCGATCAGCGTGTTGATGATCATGCCGGTGGCGAGAAACGCAAGGAATTCGTATCGAGACCAGCCGTTGATCGTCGGGACGTTGCGATAGATCAGGTCAAACAGCACGAGCTGCGCCGCGAACCAGAACGCTCGCGTCACGATTTCCAACACGAAGTTCCCACGAAACGCCATCTCGCGCACCAGCGAGTTGCGCACAAACGTCTTGAGGACTCGCCAATAATGAGGGTGGGGTCGCATTTCCGAGCAGGTCTCCGTGTCGGTGTCGCGAGGGCTCGCGGCCGAAAGTCTAGCCGGGATTGATCGACAACAAAACCTTGAGCGCACAGCTCGTCGCGGACTGATTCGGCGCGTCCACGCCCCGCTCGAGCGGCAGCTCGGCGTCGATCAACGATTCGACTTCGATCCGGTTCGAACGGAGGGCTTCGAGCGCCGTGGCGAACGGTCCGCAGCGCGAGCCGACGACAGTGATTTCATCGATGACGACTGGAGCCAGGTTCATCAGCCGATCGCTCGCGACCGTGGTTTTCAGCACGACGATTCCGCGACGTCAGACGATCGTCAGAGCCGCCTCGAAACCGTTCGGTGACCCGGTGCAGTCGACAACAACGTCTGCGGTCCGCACCGGAGACGCATCGCCCAGCAGGGCCGCTTCAATCCCCAGACGATCCAGGAGGGCGAGCTTTCTGGCGTGCTTGCCGATCACTTTTGTACGAGCTCCGTGGGAGTGAATCACCTGCGCACACAAGTTGCCAAGGCGTCCGTCGCCGAGAACGACAACAGTAAGATCTGGCCCCACGGGAATCTGCACCGGGATCTGGTACGCGGCCGCCAGCAGTTCGGTAAATACGGCTCGCCGGGTATCCAATCCGTCCGGAACGAGATGCAGATTGTCCTGCGGCACGGCGACCCGATCGGCAAATGTCCCATCGTGATTCAAGATGCCGATGACGCTGCGCTGCGGACAGTGGTTCGGCATCCCGCGACGACACGTGTTGCACGTGCGGCAGCTGCAATTGATCTCACCGACCACGCGTCGACCTTGCCACGGGCCTGACTCCGCGATGCCGACGAATTCGTGCCCGAGGACGCTCCGGAAACCCATGTATCCTCGCACCAACTCCAGATCGGTATCGCAAACCCCCGACACCAACACGCGCACGATGACTTCGCCATCTTTCGGCATCGGCGCGAGATGTCGGTCGAAGAATCGTGGCCCGTCTTTTGTTAGAACGATTGCACGCATCGAGTTAGCTCCGTGCCTTTGTCCGCATCATGGTTGTGGGATAGATTTGCAGCCAGTCCGAACGTCGGTTTTTCAGCGACACACCATTGCAGAAATCCGACTTCGTTGTGAGAATCCCCGCTCCTAGGTGCGTATCCCCAAACCATCGCAAGTTCATGAGGAAACTGATCGAAATGGGCACGAGTCGTAAGATAACGGAACGTCAGTCCGCCGACGCGAAAACGGCACTGGAGGCAAGGGTTAAGGTGCTTCAGAGCGAAGGCTTGAACGCCGAACAGTTCGCCCGCGACCCGATTTGGCGAAAGCTGGATGCCAAGGCGCGACAAGTAAATGGTCGACTGCGTCAAATTGCCGCGCTCGAATCGCAGAACGCTGAACTGCTGAAGCTAAAGGCCGAGAAGGCCGCGAAGAAGGCTGCAGAAAAATCATCCAAACCTGAAAAGAAACCGGCGGAAAGCAAACCCGCAAAAGACAAGTCGACCAAGGGCACCGCAAAACCTCCGAAGGCCAAGCCCGAGAAAGCCGAAAAAAAAGAGTGACCCGAGCCGCGACGACCCCATCGCGAATGCGTCGCCAATCACCGAGGAGAGGTGACAGAGTGGCCGATTGTGCAGCACTGGAAATGCTGTGTCCATGAAAGTGGACCGGGGGTTCGAATCCCCCCCTCTCCGATTCTCACAGCCTCGAATGGAAGGCAATTTCATTGAGTCCGGCCAGGTTGGTTGGGAATTCAGTTTTGAATGTCGTCTTCAGTGGTGCGCGACAGCAGTCGCTGTTTTGACCTCGCCTGTATCGGAATTCGCGTACGACGAAGCGCCGAGGTGACGCGATCGGGAATCGAGGGCCCGATTCGACCGCGTTAGCATGGGCGTAACCTGGCAGGTCATGGCGCCAATATTTTGGGGGTTTCGCCAAGGACCTCGTTGATCGCAGCCAGGTTGATTCGTCCTTTTCCGAAGGCTCGATTGACCTTGACCTGACCATCCACCCACATCAGCACTGTCACAGCCGCCTCCCGCGTGATTTTGTATTCGGGAGGTCCCTGCACACCCTCAATCAATGTCAGCGGCGTGCCGGAAAGCTTTTGGTCGCTGGAGAGCTTTTCGATCTGGGGTTCAATGCTGTCGGGGTCATCGTTGATAAAGATTACAAACGACTTCAGTCCCTTGTCCGAAGAAGTCTTTTGCCGGTCATCGATTTGCTTGATCAGTGTCGTCAGCGATTCGTCGATCTCGCGTGCGAAGACGGCGATCGTCGGAGCGTTACCGTACCGGCAGCGGTAGCACAACGTCTTCCCTTTCTGCGGTCCGGTGATGTCGCGCACGTTGAATGCCGGCACAATCTCACCGACAGGCATGCCTGATTTCACCGGCACAGCGGTGTCATCGGCGGCCAGACTGATGGAAGACGAAACGAGCGCCACCAATAACAGCCATTCAAGCATCCGTCGCATGACACGAGTCCTCCTGAAAAACTGAATCGCCTTGGATCTCAACTGCCAGCCGGAGTCAGATTATGGTCGTCGGCACGCGACCGTCAACCACATTGCGGATGATTGGCCGCATCGCCCTCAACTGACGGCCACTCCGTGCGCCATATTTCCAGCGCTTGCCAGTCGAATTGAAGACTACCTATGATGCCGCCGACCGATCCGGAAACGGTTGCCTGACGACTCACGGAATGAAAACGAAAGATTCTGCGTGCGATGACACAACGGATTCACAACTTCTCCGCCGGGCCTGCGGTGCTGCCTGTCGAAGTGCTGGAGGAAGCCCGCGAAAACCTGCTCAGCCTTGGCCAGACCGGCATCGGGATACTCGAACACTCGCATCGCGGGAAGACATACCTCGCCGTGCATGAAGAGGCGGAATCGCTGTGCCGCGAGCTGGCGGGCATCCCGTCAAACTACCACGTGCTATTCCTGCAAGGCGGAGCCTCGACACAGTTTTCGATGGTGCCGATGAACCTGCTGCTGAAAGGCGACAACGCCGACTACCTCATCACCGGCTCGTGGTCGCAGAAGGCCGCGTCCGAAGCGCGGAGAATCGGGACCGTGCACGTAGTCTGCAGCAGCGAGGATCGCAACTTCAGTTACATCCCGCCTCCGTCCGCCTGTCGTTACTCCGACCGTGCGTCGTATGCGCATTTCACGTCGAACAACACAATCTTCGGGACGCAGTTCCGCACCGAACCGCAGATGCCAAACGATCGCCCGCTCGTGTGCGATGCCAGCAGCGATATCTTCAGTCGGCCGATCGACGTCTCAAAGTACGGCCTGATCTACGGCGGTGCCCAGAAGAATCTCGGCCCAAGCGGCGTCACGCTGGTCATCATTCGCGAGGACCTCGTCGCCGCGGGCCCGAAAGACATTGGCACGATGTTCCAGTACCGCACGCATGCCGATGAAAAGTCGTTGTACAACACGCCCCCGACGTTTGGCATCTACTTGATGGGCCTCGTGTTCAAGTGGCTCAAGAAGCAGGGCGGACTCGCGGCGATGGAACGGATCAACCGAGAAAAAGCCGGGAAGTTGTATGCATACCTCGACCGAAGCAAACTCTTCCGAGCAACGGCCGCCGCCGACAGTCGTTCGCAAATGAATGTTTGCTTCGTCACGGGCCAACCCGATCTGGACGAGAAGTTTGTGAAACTGGCCGAGAAGTCCGGCTTCAGCGGGTTGAAAGGGCATCGCAGTGTCGGCGGGATGCGAGCCAGCATTTACAACGCCTTCCCACCTGCGGGAGTCGACGCTCTGATTGAACTCATGTCGCAGTTCGAAAAGGACAACGCCTGACCGGGAACGCCACGGCGAGACGCCATCCATGCCAGATCACGTTCCCGAACTCCCCGGTCCCGATCTCGCTCACGCGGATATCGGGATCGTGTACGCCACCAAGTTCGAACTCGATGCGTTCATCGCCTGCTGCGACCGCGTGCGGAAGTACACGGGCGGCCCGTTCGTGTTTCACGGCGGACGGCTTGGAAATATCAAGGTGGCTCTCGTGCGTTGCGGAATGGGCTTTGCCGTCGCGCGGCGGGCAACGCAGGCGCTGCTCGATGCCCATTCGCCACGCTGGGTGATTTCGGCGGGGTTTTCCGGAGCCCTGCATCCGTCACTGCGCGTGGGGGACATCGTCGTCGCCACGTCGCTCGTGGACACTCACGGTCAGGAACTGCATGTCGATCTGAAGATGCCGGCCGACCCCGCCAAGGGATTGCACGTCGGCCGCTTGCTCACAGTCGATCACATGGTTCGGAAGGTGAGCGAAAAGGAAGAGCTGGGCCAGAAGCACGGAGCCCTCGCCGTGGACATGGAAAGTCTCGCCGTCGCCCAGGTGTGTCGCGATTCGAAAACGAGGTTCCTTGCGATTCGCGTCGTCAGCGATGACCTCGCCGCCGACCTCCCGGCCGAGATTCTGACCGTGGTTGGCTCGTCCGGAACCGTGCGGCTTGGGGCCGCCCTCGCATCGATCTGGAAACGTCCCGGCAGCGTCAAGGACATGTGGCGACTCCGCGAACAAAGCCAACACGCCGCCGAACGCCTCACGAAATTCCTGGACGGAGTCATCGAACAACTGCACGCAGCGAAATAATCCCCCTCGCCCCCTGCGGGGCGAGGGGAGAGCATGATCCTCCATCGACCCTCCACCCATGCGCCCCTGACTCCTAGCGGAAACCAACTACGCCTACGTCAAGGCCCACCCGTACGAAGTGGCCGTGCTGCCGATGGGAGCAACGGAACCGCACAACCTGCATCTTCCGTACGGCACAGACGTGTTCGAAGGCGAAACCGTCGCCGGCCTCGCGTGCGAGGCGGCTCATCGGCGGGGGGCCCGAATCGTCATGCTTCCTGCGGTCCCGTACGGAACCGAAACCAATCTTGCGGCCTTTCCGCTCGCGATGAACCTCAACCCCAGCACGCTCCTGGCGGTGCTTCGCGATCTTGTCGAATCGGTCGCTCGCGCGGGGATTCGCTAGCTGGTGATCGTCAACAGCCATGGCGGAAACGATTTCAAACCGGTACTGCGTGAACTGACGGGTAAAACTCCCGTGCATCTGTTTCTGTGCGACTGGTATCGCGGCCTGTCGTCTGACTTGCAAAAGCAGATCTTCGATGACCCCGGCGATCACGCGGGCGAAATGGAAACCGCGTTCGGCCTCGCGTAATTCCCGCACCTCGTGGCGACCGATCCGAACGGTCGCATGGTTGCCGATGACGGCACCGTGCGTTCGTCGCGATTCGATGCAATCAACCGTGGCTGGATATCGATCACGCGGCCGTGGCACCTGCTGACGACAAGTTTCCATACTGAACTCCCCTCTCCCCCTTCGGGGGCGAGGGGCCGGGGGTGAGGGGCGAGCGCTCCCCGACTCAACCTGCGAGCTATCTCACCCACCGGGTCACACGGGCGGCTCGTGCTCCCGTCCCGACCAAGCTCGATCGCGCACTCGCTCCTCGATCCACGCGACGAGCCGCCGTGCGATGTCCGCCTTCGCACCCGACCACGTCGCCGCCGTCGATCCAGTTTCGTCGATGACTTCGACGCTGTTCGATTCGGCTCCGATGGCGTCCGGTCGGTTCAGGACGATGGCGTTGCAGGATTTTGACCGCAGCTTGCGCAGAGCATTCTCCCGCGAGTTCTGAGCTTCCAACGCAAAACCAACGCACCAGCGATGCTGCTTCGTCCGACCAAGCTCAGCAAGAATGTCCGGGGTCTCGACGAGTTCCAGAACGAGCGCCTGACCAGTCTTCGCAATCTTGCCAGCGGCGGCGGACTTCGGCCGGTAGTCGCAGACCGCGGCGACGGCGATCGCTCCGTCGCAACTCGCGAACCTCGCCCGGCACGCATCGAGCATCTCCTGCGAACTCACAACGTTTACGATCTCGCAGCGAGCCGGCGCGATCAGCGAGACCGGTCCGCTGACGAGCACGACCGCATGCCCCGCCGCCAGCGCGGCCTCCGCAATCGCGTACCCCATGCGGCCGCTGCTGGCGTTCGACAGGTAACGAACGTCGTCCAGGTACTCGCGCGTCGGTCCGGCGGTGATCAGGATGCGCATGAGAATTGGCTTGGCGGGAGAATCAGGTTGCCACCGATTGTCAGTCGCCGAGCGGCGAATTGCAAACGCGGACCGGGATCATTGACGCCGACACGTTGCACCCGCTAGCCTCCCGGCTGACATGGCGCGTCGGCGGAGGAACCAGCGTCGCGCCAACCCTCATCTTCGACGAAAGGACATTACCTTGCGAACCCTTCTGGCAACCATTGCACTTCTCGGCCTGACCACGAACTTCTGCGATGCGGCCAAGAGTTGCAAGGCGCCCAAGCGAAAGAAATGCTGCTGCGCCTGCGTCGTCGTAACGAGTGCTTCACCCGCGGCGACGGCTCCGGCAGAGGCGCCGAAGGCTGCCTACGACGAACCTGCGGCGCCACCCGCTCCGGCGACCGAGAAAGCCAAGTAATCGGCCCGCAACCCGCGATGAACACGTCGCCCCACGATGAACACGTCCGGAGGGCGACGTTCCTAACGATCCGTTGGCTTCGGGCGGCTCGGCAGGAGCCTCGCCCTCCCGTGATGGTTTCGCGGGCTAGCGCGATTGCTGCAGGAGATTCATCAGGTAGTCCAGCACGCCTCGCGATTCGACGGACGTGACGACGGTGGCGTTTTCGATCGACTGCGGGCGATGTCGGCGATCGGCAACGGTCATCCCGCGGCACAGGTGCCCGCCCAGTTCCACGTCGACGACCATGCGTTGCGATTGAAACAGCTTCGGCTGCGAAATTGCCGCGACGGCGACGACCTCGCGCAGCGGGAGGCATTCCAGTCCGAGAAACTGGTGGTGAGCTCGATACGCGTGCGGGATGATCTTCTGCAAAAACTGAACGGCACGCGACGCATGGTTCCGAAAGCGGTTGAACTGTTCGAGCGAAAGCGTCACGCTGCCGCTAACCTCGAGCGGGACGAGCGTTTTCTGGATCGGTGAATTGAGCACGCGGCGAGCGGCTTCGGGGTCGGTCCAGATGTTGAATTCCGCGGCGGCCGTGACGTCGCCACCGTCCGCCACCGCGCCGCCGAGGCACACCAGCGCCCCGAGCTCGTTCAAAAACTCCGCCGATCGCTCGGCCGCGGCCGCGACGTTCGTCAGCGGCCCCAGCGTGAGCACCGTGACGCGGTTCGGGTTGTCGTGCACCATGTCGATCATCAACTTCACCGAATCGTGCCGGTGCTGAAGTTCGGACATCGTGAAATTGGTGTCACCCAGCCCGTAGCGTCCGTCGAGGCTGGCGGTCGTCCCGAGTTCGGTCAAACAGGACGGTTCTGGATCAACCATCTTGATGGCTGACCCGAGTCGGGGCCACTTCGGTGGATCGACTTGTTCGAGGATGCACTCCAGATTTCGAGTTGCCTTCGCGGCGGTGACGTTCCCGCGCGTGGCCGTGAGCGCGACGACATCGAGTTCGGGGTCGAGCAGGGCCACGACAATGGCCAGCGCATCGCGGATGCCAGGGTCGGCGTCGATGATGAGTGTACGAGCCACTGGCAACTCCCTTCGGCCCGAGGCGAGTCGGCTTCCCAACCAGATGCCGCGATTCTACGAGTCGCGGCGCACACGGTCAAACCGCAAGTGAACCCGCCGTTCACTCTCAATGCACGATGACAAACCCGCCCTCCGGCTGAGCGATCGCCGCGGGCAGGCTCCACATCGGGATGCCGTCGGCCCGGCCCTTCTCCGACGTCGGCTTGAGTTGCTTGTCGAAGACCTGCCACGCGAGGCTGCCTCCCTTTTGCCAGCCCGTTCCTTCGGCCCAGGCGAGCAGCACGCGTCCGTCGCGATCAATCGCCAGCGATGGATGCTTTCGGCCGCGAGACGATCCCGGCGCGGCGACCGGTTTCCCGGCCTTCAGCGTCTCGCCCGAAACAGCCGCGAGGTACACCTGCCCCTCGGTTTCCCAAGCAGCCACCACGCCGCCGTCGCGCACGGCGAACGATTCGCTCGACATCGGGCACTGTGCCACGGCCCAGCGATCGACCTGCACTCCCTGAAACGTCTTGCCGTTGTCCCGCGACGCGAGCAGAAACATGTCGCGATTGACCTTCTGCCGAGCCGAGCGGTACAGCATGAAGACATGACCCACATCGTCGGCGACGGCTTTCATGCCACAGCAGCCGCACGCGCCCGTCTGCTGCGAGAATGCCGGCTTCTCGGCAGCGAATGTTTTTCCGTCGTCGGTCGACCGCGCGACGTACACCCGGCGGCTCTCTTCACCTCGATCGCCCCCCACGGCATGCCAGGCGACGCACACGTTTCCGTTCGGATCGGCCGCGACGGTGCCGCCGCCGTCGAGGCCGTACGCGCTCTGGATCAGATTCCGCTCCGGCTCGAAGGCCGAGCCGTCGTCATTCAGCCGCGTGTAGAGCATCGAGGTTTTCATGAAAGCGTCCATGCCCTTGTCTTCAACCGTCTCGCCCGATCCGTTCCACGCAACGTGCACTCGCCCCGCACGACCGACCGCAATCTGTCCGCCGCGAATCGTCCCGACCGCGATCGCGGCGCCGCTGCGCCGGTTGACCTGAATGGGTGGCGAGAAGCTGCCGTCGCCGCCGACGTTCCCGAGCTGTTCCTTGCCGAGCCGCGCGTAGAACAGGTCGCCCGCTGCCGGCTTGCCTTTGAAGTAGAGCAGGTGCACGGTGGCATCGCGATCGACGACCGCCTGCGGTTGGATGCCGCCGTCGGGAGTCCGCACGAGTCGGACAGACGCGGGCTCGGCGGCTCCGGCGAAATCGCATCGCCCGGCAAACAAGATCGCGGAAAGAAGGCAGGTTCGAAACTCAAATATCCGGCGATGAGGCATCAGCAAGTCCTTTCGAGAGCAAAGCGCTGTCGTGTTCTTCGCACGCATCCTTGAACTCTGGCATGCAGTGGCTGACAATGTGCCGCATCGGGCGTCGGTTTCGCAAGGGCAAATGCTCGACCACGACGCCGCTTCGCGGTTCCGCTGTCCCAGGAGAGCCTCGCCATGATCCATCGCATCCTGATTCGCAACCGTTTCGTTCCGCTGTTCGCGGGGATGATCGCGTCACTGGCGATGCTGCTCGCCCCCGGCGGCATCTCGGGGGCGGAGTTGCCGCTGGTGACAGATGTCGAACAACAGCCGCTCGCAGCCGCGACCGAGCGGGTTCTGGAAGCCTTGCAGTACGTCGGCGCTCCGCTCGCACCGGCGGACGAAGCGGCAGTGAAGGCGGCGGTCAGGGAAACCGACGCGACGAAATGCGCGAAGGCGATTCAGAAAGTGCTCGATGCGTACTGCGTGGCTGGAGTGACGATCAATGCAGAGAGCCGCGTGTCGGTCGTCGAGGGGCCGGTCAAGAAGGAACTTGTGCAGCAGGGGTGGCGGACGTTCCTCGTCAAGGTGAACAACCAGGCGGGGATCACGCCGGAACTCAAGATTGAAAGCCCGAACCTCGCGCCGTTGTACAAACGCAGTTCCGGATCGCCGAATCCGAAGGCCGTCGTCACGCCGGCCGATGTCCCCGGTCGGTTCCTCGATGCCGTGTTGTTCAACAGCCAGCCGCTCAAGCCGACGCTGTCCGGCCTCGCGCTCGAATATCGAATCCTCCAGCTTTACTCGCGCGACGTGGGCCGGCGTGAGGCGTCGCTCGGGTTCAACGTCGGACAGGGAACGCAGGACCTCGGGTTTCGCAATGCGGTGGCAATCCTGTTCAACTGCGCCCCGGCCGTCGAGGTGTCTCTCGGCGTGAAAGATTTTGACGGCAAGCCGACAACGGCGGCGTTCGTGATCCGCGACAACCGCGGTCGCGTGTATCCCAACCCGGCGCGGCGGCTGGCGCCGGACTTTTTCTTCCACAACCAGATTTATCGAGCTGACGGCGAATCGGTACATCTGCCGCCGGGCGCGTACAAAGTCGAACTGTCCCGTGGACCGGAGTACGTTGTCCAGACATTCAACATCAAGGTGCCCGACGGAGTCGTCAGCCACCGGGAAGATTTCTCGCTGCGACGTTGGACACACCCGTCCACGCGGCGATGGTTCTCGGGCGATCACCATGTCCACGCGGCGGGGTGTGCTCACTACGAAAACCCGACTGAAGGGGTCACTCCGGCCGACATGATGCGGCACATCCTCGGCGAGGATTTGAACGTCGGCTGCGTGCTCTCTTGGGGTCCGTGCTGGTACGCCCAGAAACAATACTTCGAGGGGAAGACGTCGGCGTTGTCGAAGCCAAACTACCTGATGCGGTACGACGTCGAGGTGAGCGGGTTCCCGTCGTCTCATGCCGGACACCTCTGTTTGCTCAGGCTGACCGAGGACGATTACGAGGGGACCGAATTCATCGAGCAATGGCCAAGCTGGACTCAACCGGTTCTGGCGTGGGGGCAGAAGCAGGGAGCCGTGGTCGGCTACAGCCACAGCGGTTGGGGACTGGCGCTGCCGGACTTCGACGCGGCCGGCAACCGTGTCCCGACAACGAAAGGCGTGAGGGCGGCGGACAAGCTGCCCGATTACGAAATGCCTCCGTTCGACGGCATCGGGGCCAACGAGTACATCGTTACCACGGCGAACAACGTGTGCGATTTTATTTCGGCCGTGGACACGCCGTCGATTTGGGAACTGAACATCTGGTATCACACGATGAATTGCGGGATGCGGTCACGGATCAGCGGCGAGACTGATTTCCCGTGCATCTACGGAGACAAGGTCGGGCTCGGCCGGATCTACGTGAAGCTCGACGAGGCACAGGAACTGAACTACGACAACTGGATTCAGGGCGTGAAGAACGGCCGCAGCTACTGCGGCGACGGGCTGAGCCACGTGATTGATTTCCGAGTGACACCGGCGGGCGGCAATTCGCTCGGTGTGGGCGAACCGAATGACAGGAAACAGATGAGCCAGATCAATCTATCCAAGCCGAGCAAGGTAAAGGTCGAGTTTGATGTCACCGCACTGCTGGCCGAGACGCCGACGCCGGAAACGGAGGCGATCCGGTCGCGACGGCTCGATCAGAAACCGTACTGGCATCTGGAACGCTCGCGGATCGGTCAGTCGCGGGAGGTGCCGGTCGAAGTCATCGTCAACGGCAAGGTGGCGGCCTCGAAAAACCTCGTGGCCGATGGCTCGGTGAAAAGCCTCGCGTTTGACCTGGACATCCCGCACTCAAGCTGGATCGCCGTGCGAATCCTGTCGTCGGTGCACACGAACCCGATCTTCGTCGAAATCGACGGCAAGCCGATTCACGCCAGCCGCAAGAGCGCCGAATGGTGCCTCAAGGCCGTGGACGTGTGTTGGAATTCCAAAGTGAAGAACATCCGCAAGGCGGAGCAGGCCGAAGCAAAAGCCGCGTACGACAAGGCTCGCGAGGTCTATGGTGCAATTGTCAAAGACAGCGTTGCGGACTGAACCACGGAAGGGGATGATGCTGACGCGGTCAGCTTCGGTCTCATCCGCCATCCACAATTCTCGATTTTTGAAGCTCCATTCATCATGCTCTGCATCGCTGTCGCTCCGGAGTCCCGCAAGCTGGGTAAGGTCGATTTGCTCAACGCCGCTCCCCAGTGTGACTTGATCGAGTTGCGACTCGATCGACTGGGCAAGGAACCCGACATCCCCGACATGATCAGAGGCATCAGCAAGCCGATCCTGATTTCGTGCCGGCGAAAGCAGGATGGCGGCGCCTGGACCGACACCGAGGAGGAGCGCCAGAAGATGCTGCGGACGGCGATTATCGCCGGACCCGCGTACATCGAACTGGAATTGGACGTTGCAGAAAGCGTCCCGCGATTTGGCAAGACCAAGCGCGTGATCAGCTACACGTCCACCACGAAGCCGCTGGCGAATCTGGAGCAGATCTACGAGAAAGCGGTCAAGCAAAAGGCCGATGTCGTCAAATTCGTGGGCCCCACGCCGACTCTGGAAGCCGCTTGGCCGCTGCTGGCCGCCGTCAGTAAGAAGCGCGATGTTCCAGTCGTTGGCATGGGTCTCGACCAGTCCGGTTTGATGTTCTCGCTGCTCGGTCGCAAGCACGGGTCGCCGTGGATCTACGGTGCCCTTGAGAAGGGGCTGGAAGCGTACTCAGGCCAGCAAACCGTCACCGAACTCGAGGACACGTACCACTGGAAGGACATCGGCCCGCAAACCCGGTTCATCGCCGTGATTGGTTTCGGGCCGACTGAGACTCGTGTGGTGAAGACGCTCAACTCGGCCTTTCGGACGCTGAACCTGAACATCCGCTGTCTTCCGGTGGCGATCGGCAGCACAGACAAGTTGGGGCAGATGCTCGATGCATTGCACATCAATGTCATCCTTCCCAACGCCGGCACCGGCGCCCGCGTGCTCGCGCTGGCGTCGCAACGCGAGGAAGCGACTCGCATCAGTGAGTTCGCTGACTTGCTGGTCAAGCAACCGGATGGCTGGCACGCGTTCAGCACGCTGTGGCGCAGCGCGTTACGAGCGATTGAGACTTCCTTGGGAGCGAAAACTCCGGAAGACCGCCCGCTCGACCGCCGGAATGTGATGTTGATTGGGGCGGGAGGCCTCGCCCAAAGCGTGGCCTTTGGCATCCAAAAGCGAAAGGGCCTGATGAGCATCGCGTCGTCGGATGACGACGCCGCCCAACTGATGGCTCAAACGTTCGGCGCCCGGTTCGTCCCGATGGCCAACATGTACGACACGTTGACCGACGTCGTCGTGGTCACCGAAGCGACCTCGGAGCACGGCGATCGCGAGACGATGCGGCTCAACCCCAGCTACCTCCGACCCAACATGACCGTCACGGACCTCAGCAACATTCCCGATGAAACTCTGTTGCTGGAAGAATCGCGACTTCGTGGGTGCAAAGTTGTTGAGCCCGTGGCCGTTTTCCGCGAACACATTTCCGCGATCTTCAAATCGATCACCGGCAAGGACCTCCCGGCAGAATCCGCCGGTTAAGGCCGCCGGATGGGGTTCGCACCCGACGGACGGTCCGGGAAGGCCGCAGGTCGCCCGACGCAATCTGTTCTCAGATTCGCTGTGGTGGTCGAATCGAGTTGGCCTGCTGCTCATCCCCGCAAAATTTGTCCAAGTTCCGCAACCAGCGCGACCGATACAACAGGTATGAGCGTTGCCTTCGATACGCGCGGATCATCCGCCTGATGTCGGGGTCAAGGCTTGACGGACTTCTCGCACGGTTTGCCAAAGGACCAGGACCATGTTTCGAGCCTGCCGAGTCGCGGTTGCCCTGTTGCTGGGCTGGGTCGTGTGGACTCCCCTGAGTCTTCAGGCTCAGCAAGTATCCGGCTACCAGGCTCCGGTATTTCACGCGCCCTCGTTCGCGAACACGACTCCCAACTTCGGTCTCATGCCGCCGGCGGCCGGTGTCTGGGACGGAGTTCCATGCCCGGAGCCGTTTCCCGGAGGAGCTGTCAGCGCAGGTCGTGAGCCGGCGTTTCGCGGTTCATACTTTCGCGCGGAGTATCTAGACTGGAATGTCGATTCTCCGGGCGATGTGCTGCTGGGAAGTCAGATTGCCGGAGTCGGAAATCCGCGCGACCTGTTTCCGGTCACCGATCCGATCGGCACGGTGATCGGTGCCGCCACGGTTCCTAGCACACGAGACCTCAGTCTTGATGGGAACAACGGGTTCCGCGGGACGATCGGGATCGAATTCTTTCGGGGAGGCGCTGTGGAGATGGGTGGGTTCGTGTTGGCCAAGGCTTACAGTGCCGACGGCGAGTTTGGACTGCTGAACCGCGTGATCGCCTTCACGCCGGCACCAACATCGACGGTCCCCAATCCAACGCCTGTCACTCTGCCGCGGCTTGTCGCCACCAGCACGCTTGTGAACGGTCAGATTGGCAACAATCTCGAAACGTACAACAACTCATATCAGGAAGTGTATCAGTCTCAGTTGGCCAGCGCCGAAATCGGGGCCGTGTGGGACTACTTCGATGGCACGTTTCTGACCATCAAGGGTTTGACCGGATTCAAGTACGTTCGATTGAAGGAATCGCTCGAACAGGACGGGGTGTTCACGGACACGATCACCGACCTGAATCTGGTGAGCGAGATCGACTCGTTCACTGCCAACAATGTCTATGGCGGCATGTTCGGCTTCCGGGCGGAGGCCAACTGGCGTCGCCTGACGATCGGCGTGCAGCCGCGATTCGGCGTGGGAGCGAACTCGTTTCACGCCAGGGTTCGCACGAACAATTTCCGATCCCTCGCCGACGGCGAACGCATCACCAACGACGGCAAGACGGTCGTGCTGCCGATGTTCGACCTTGGCGTGTTCGCACGTTTCGCGGTGACTCGAAACCTGTCCCTGCGCGTCGGCTACGACCTGCTGTGGCTTGGCCAGGTCACACGTCCGGAAGACAACGTCTATTACAACAGCGATGGACCGTTCCCGACGCCTCCCGACATTCGCGTCAACGTGCAGAAACACACGTTTCGAGTCGATGGAGTTTCTGCCGGTGGTGAGCTGAGATTCTGAGACGCGGGATGCGACCAACAAAAAACACCC
>Ga0233424_10000075_pt1 | contig 137023 bp, 112 predicted proteins | sample Watercolumn_Towu_FD_181011 | JGI IMG/M metagenome (GOLD analysis project Ga0233424, IMG submission 181011) | Freshwater microbial communities from Lake Towuti, South Sulawesi, Indonesia - Watercolumn_Towuti2014_125_MG | ecosystem: Environmental > Aquatic > Freshwater > Lake | place...
TGACAGTTTTTGTTTGCAGCCGTTACAAACGGCCGAACGATGGGCTGAACCGGGACTTACGGCAAAGCTACGATCCAGGTTTGAGTTTCTGCGCTGCGTTTTGACATGGGTCGGTGATGCATGGCGCCGTGCTGTCGGGCACATTTTGACATGGGTCGGTGGTGCATGGCGCTGTACGTGGCGCGATCCCGGCGTCACCGAACGCGACGTGCTTGTCACGGACGCAACGAAGCTTGCTGCCCTGGACCAAATTGGGGCAGTTGCGCCACGGTGTGCTTTCGGTACGATCGCGGCAAAATGTCACGATGTTGGCGTGCGAACTCTGAAGATAGCTGGACGCTTGACTCTCTGCATCGAGGGCAAGTCCTGTTTGGACGATTCGCCGGACCGGGTGTACACTGAAATAGGCGGTCTGTTCGGGAAGGCGGCTGTTTTCGGGGGCATCATGATGTGGCGACTTGCAGCGACCGTCGGCGTCATGTTGGTTATGGTGCAGGCGTGCCTGGCTGAGCCGTTGAAGATCGGCGATGCGGCGCCGAATTTTGAGAAACTGACGAGTGCAGACGGCAAGACATACTCGCTTTCAGATTTCAAGCGAAACGACGTCTTGGTGGTTTGCGTTTTCTGCAATCACTGCCCGGTCGCAATCAAGTATCAAGACCGGTTGATCGAGTTCGCCAAGCGTTATTCAACCAGGAGCCAGGTCGGACTTGTCGCGATCAATGTCAACGACGATCCGCGCGACAGTCTTCAGAAGATGACGGAACTGGCGAAGGAGAAGGGTTTTTCGTTTCCCTATTTGTATGACCCAAGCCAACAGATCGTCGTTCAGCTCGGCGCCACCGTAACTCCAGAGTTCTTTGTCTTCAACCGAGAACGGAAGCTCGTCTATCACGGCACCTTTGATGACAACATGAAATTGGAAAAGGTCACCAAGCAGTACGTGATCCCAGCCGTTGACGCGACGCTGGACGGCGGCAAGATCGAAACGCCCAAGACCGCCCCATTCGGTTGCGGCATTATTTTCAAGAAGAAGAAATAGAAGGAATTGGAGCATACAGATGCGTTGTTTTTTTTCGGTGATACTTGTCATGGCCGGTGTTGCAGCATCGACCGCTACTGCTGAAGATGCGATCGACATCAAGGTCGTCAAACTTGACGCGTACCAAAAGGCGATTGCTCGCCACACCGGCAAGATTGTCGTCGTCGATTTTTGGGCGACGTTCTGCATCCCGTGCAAAGAAGAGTTTCCGAACATGGTCAAGCTGCACGGCGATCATGCCAAGAATGGGCTCGTCTGCATGTCAGTCAGCGTCGATGACCCTGATGACAAAGCAGCTGCGTTGAAGTTCCTGAAGAGGGAAAAAGCTTCGTTTGAAAATCTGTTGCTGGATGAGGCGCCGGAGAAGTACCAGAAGGAATTGAATTTTGCTTCGGTGCCGACCGTCTTGATCTATGGCAAGGATGGAAAGCTTGCAAAGAAATTCAACGCGACCAAGCCGGAGGAAGCGTTCACGTACAAGGATGTACGAAAGATCGTCGAAGAATTGCTGAAGGCGAAGTAACCCATTTCACGTGTAAGAGAGGTCAGAAAAATGAGCCGATTGCTGTTGGCGTCGGTTGTCGCTGTATGTGTGGCGTCTGTGTCGTTTGCGGGTGAGCCGATCAAGTCCGGCCCGCAAGTGGGAGACGACCTGCCGGGGCCGTTTCATCCGTTGAATGTCACGGGTGAAAACGCCGGCGAGAAGGCCTGTCTGTATTGCCGACATGGTTCAGCGCCGGTGGCGATGGTGTTCGCTCGCGATTTGACGCCTGCGGTTGCCAAACTGGTGAAGAAGCTCGACGAGTGCACGATCAAGAACAAGGAAAAGGAGATGGGCAGCTTCGCCGTCTTCTGCAGCGACGCCGGCGCCTTGCGCAAGAAGTTGGAAGAGACTGCCAAAGCCGAGGGGTTGAAGGAACTGGTGCTGAGCATCGACAATCCCGCAGGTCCGAAGGATTACAATTTCGTCAAGGATGCCGACGTAACGGTTGTGCTGTATGTCAACACGACGGTCAAAGCGAATTTCTCGTTTCGCAAGGGCGAACTGACCGACAAGGCGATCGACGCCATCTTGGCAGATGTGCCGAAGATTTTGAAGAAGTAGTTTCCGAGCGCACAGTATGTTTGGGCGTCGCGTTCTTGAGATTGACGCCCTATTTCTTTTCTTCCTGGAAGATGAGGAGGCCCATGCCTTCGGGCCGCGGTTGTTGATCAGCGGGCAAGGACCAAGCCTGTATTAGAGAATCCGGCAAGACTCGGATCACGTTGCAGGCCCAGACTTTGCCAAATCCCATCTTTTCGCCCGTGAGTTCGGCAAGGGGGATGGCGATTTCAGCAGTCCAGCCCGTTTCGCTGCTGTCGACCGCAACGAACCAACTCGGGTTCCAGCTTGCGTCGCCCCAGCAGTCCTCCGCCAACGCTCCGCGTTGATCGACCTGTAGGCGATAATACGTCTGATAATCGCGATCGAGGTCGAGCATGATCTGAACACGGTCCATGCTCGAAAGGTCCATGTCCCGGGTCCGTTTTCCGACTTTGGGTACAAAGTGCTTTGACGGATGCTTGCAAGTGACGGCGATGTAGAGGAACTCGGAATCGTATGCGAATCGAGAGACGCTGCTGAAGTCCCCAACGGGCTCGCCTGTCGTGTTTTGCAGTGTCATCTCGGCGCCGTTCTTCCAACATTCGTCATCGAGTTTGCCGTCGAGAAACGGCTTGGTGGCGGTCCAGCGGCAATTGCCGACGGGCCGATGCGCCTTCGAGTTTCGATTCGTGAGCCAAGCCTCTGCGGCGGCGGCATCACGCCAAGGGTCAGGACGAGTCACGCGCTCGGTCGGCGTCATTGTGTCCGCCAGATAACGATCGATCCACTTGCGAGCGCCGGCGGGATCGGCCATCGACCGACGCGCCGCTGCGATGCAGAATTGAAAAGGAGGGTCATTCATTGCCAGCGAGCCGTACCTGCCCATAACGGGTTCCAGTGCCACTGTTAACTGATTCCAATGCCGAGCTTCCTTTTGGTCGGTTAGAAGTGTTACGGAGTCGCGCCGAATCGTGTCCGTTCCGGACGTTTGTTGGATTGTGCCGCTGTCGCTGCCGGAGGCAGGCTTGACCTGCACATCGCTAGTGACGACGAACTGTCCAAGTTCATGCCGCCGCCGCGCCTCGCTGCTCGATGCGAATTGCGCCAACCAGCGAATCGCCGGAAGGCAGTGTCGTGAATTCGGGTGACGATCCAGCAGCAAGAAAAAGGCTTCTCGCGCCAGATGCCATTGGCCGTTGCGAATCAATAGTTCCCCAATGGAGTAGATCGTCGCGCCGGCAAGATCGGGCGGCATCTTCTTGGTCTCGGAATCCAATTGGCCAATGATCTTGTCTGGTCCGCCGATCGCCGAGAACTCGCTGCGTGCCATCGCTTCCAGATTTCGTTTGGTCTGAGCGGCCTTGACGCGATTCTCAAATGCCTTGGCTTCCGTTTCATCAATAACGGCAAATTCGCGCCGGGCTGTTCCACCAGGGGCGAGTGAGGTGCCTTCCATGATGGGCAGACGAATTCCGTCTCCGACGATCGGTCTCTCGGACGCGAATTGCCGAGAGTCTTCGGTGAGCAGCAGCAGCAATTCTGCCGCAAAATCCCGGGCCGACGTTCCAAGGCGAGGCAGCGGCTCGGACATCGGGATTTTTTCGATGGCTGCGCCTTTTGAAACACTCGACTGAGGCAGGTAATATCGGCGGCTTGCAAAATGGGCCGGCAATTGCAGGTGTTGGATCTGCTCCGCAAAAATCTTCGGATCGGCCGCGAGTTTGACGGCCTGTCGCAACGATTGCTCCAAGTTCTGTTCGTCGGCGATGATTACTGCCGGCTGCCAAATGCGAATCGTCAGTACGAGATCGCGGAGCATTTGCAGCGTCGCCTTATCCAGGTTCTTGAACACAGATTGTATGTCGCCGGCCGAAGCCGCCTTCAGATCGACGGATGCCGTGGACGTTGAAAGGCGGAGCGACTGTGCCGCCGCTCCTCCGCACTGCCGGACAACCTCGCAAAGTCGTTGCGGGTCCGACGCATGGTGCAACGGCGCGGACTGGGCATCGGCAGGAAACGCCATCACGGCTGTCAGGCGGTAGCCCTCCTCGCCGCCAAGCGTCGCGATCAAATCGAGCGGCAAGGAGTTGATGCCGCCGGATACGACCATCGCTGCCGAGCGCATGCCGCCGCGTCGCAGTGCTGCCCACGATTTTCCGCCATCCGTGGTACCGAGAATGGTGCCCATCTCGCCGACGGCCCAACCTGTCTTGGCATCATGAAAATGAATGGAATTGAGCGGCAGCGGCTGCCCCGTATGGTGCAATTGCCAGGTCTTTCCCTTGTCGCCGCTGTGCAAAACGAAGGAACCAGGGCGCCCCGCGATCCAAATATCATCGCCGACCACAGACGTGCATTGAAGATCACAATCTGCCAGAGCCTCAGCAGGCAAGACTGATTGCAGTCGTGGCGTGCTGTAGCTCCACTTGGCGCCAATGGCATCCGCACTGGTCAGGAATAGGCCGCCGTGGCCGACGGCAATGGCGCCGTCGGCGACTAGTTTGACTGATTGGATGCTCCGCCCGCCGAAAGCCGCATTTTCCGATGTGCCTGCAACCGACCGGTTCAGCACGCCGAGCGAACTCCAAGCACCAGCCAGCGCACCGGACTGTGGATTCCGAAAGTCACCGGCACGCCAGCCGGCTTGCCGCGGCCCCGCTATGGGACGCCAACGGCTTCCGCCGTCGTCGGTGACAAACACGCCGGTTGGATAAAGTGCGGTACCGTCGCCGGCGCAAATGCCATTTTTGTCGTCGAAGAACCGCACGACATGCAACCCAGGCAAGGTGTTTGCCGCCAGACGAGACCAGGTGATTCCACCGTCGGCGGTGGCGAGCACGATGCCGATGCTAATCGTCGCCGAGATTTGTTCGCGGCCGACTACCCAGCCGATGTAGGGCGTTACAAAATGCACCGCCTGTAGGGATGCGCCGACGCCGCTCGGCTGTCGCTCCCAGCGTTTACCGGCATCGATCGTGTGCAAAATAACGCCGTCATCGCCGACTGCCCAACCCTCGTTGGCGTCGATGAACTGCACGGCGCGAAGCGGCGCGTCGTCCAAATAGCGCATCGGCGCAGCATTCATAGTCGAGATCGTTCCGAGCGTGGCAAGAACCGAAAGCAATATCGCGTGTCTCATTAGTATCAGTCCCATAACCAGTAGCGGAAGATGCAGAAGAGCGCGCTGAATGCATCCTTCAAGCCGATTTTTTTGCCTTCCTCGTACGTGCGCCCGGAGTAGCTGATCGGCATTTCGTAAACGCGCCACGGTTTTGCTCGCCGGCGTGCGACCTTTGCCGTGAATTCCGGCTCGAAGCCGAAACGGTTCGATCGCAACTTCATGTTCTGCACGACTTCGCGGCGAAAGACTTTGTAGCACGTCTCCATGTCAGTCAAATTCAAGTTGGTGAACATGTTGGACAGTGTCGTAAGAACTCGATTGGCAATCGAATGCCAGAAGTAGAGCACGCGGTGGCTTTCACCAATGAATCGTGATCCGAATACAACGTCGGCGCGATTCTCGATGATCGGCTGCAGCATCCTCGCGTACTCCGAAGGGTCGTACTCCAGGTCGGCATCCTGCACCACGATGACGTCGCCCGTCGCGTGCTGGAACCCAACGCGAAGAACAGCGCCCTTGCCGCGATTCTCCGGCTGTAAGAAAACACGAACGTTTTCGTGAACGTCACGCAGCGCGAGCAGGATATCTCGCGTCCCGTCTGTGCTCCCGTCATCTATCAAGATAATCTCTTTGCGAATCGGCACTGCTTGGACTCGACGGACGAGTTCGCCGACCCAATTTCGTTCGTTGAATACTGGAATGACCACGGACAACAAGAATGACTCCGGCAACGGATAGATGCCCAACTGCCGGCATGGACCGTCGCCGAGCATCCGGCGCAGCAGCCGGGCGCGGTCTTCTGGGTTTTCGTCAAGATGATCAAGCAGCGAATCGAATTCAACTGGAAGCGAAGTCTCGGCGGAGATCGTCATTTTCTCGTCCTTGAGTGACGGCATTCGCGACGCGGGATTATGAAATGCATTCAAAACGAGGTCAAGGTCGAACGCCATATACTTGCGACCGCTATTGACAGGTACGCCGATTCTGAACAGACTTGCCCGCTCGAATCATCATTGCGGCAGAATGGAGTCGGCCGGCATGAGCGCAATTCCAAACACTGCGGTCCCGTTGTGCGACACCCAAGCATCGTATCATTCGCTGAAAGCCGAGATCGAAGCTGCCGTAACGCGAGTGCTTACGTCCGGCCAGGCGATTCTCGGCCCCGAGGTCGCCGCGTTCGAGCGTGAAGTTGCCGAGTACTGTGGCGTGAAACACGCGGTCGGCTGTTCTTCCGGATCGGATGCGCTGTTGTTGGCGCTTGCGGCGCTGGGCGTCGATGCCGGCGACGAAGTCATCATCCCGCCATTCACGTTCTTTGCAACTGCGGGGGCCGTGTGCAGGATTGGTGCGACGCCGGTGTTCGCCGATATCGATCCGGAGACCTTTAACCTGGACCCCGAGGATGTCGCTCAAAGAATCACGCCAAGAACAAGAGCGATTATTCCCGTGCATCTCTTCGGCCAGTGCGCCGACATGGAACCGATCCAGCGACTGGCCGAAAGCCGAGGACTTGCCGTTATCGAAGATGCATGTCAGTCTTTCGGCGCTGACTATCACGGTTCCAAGGCCGGCGCTCTCGGCGACTTCGGTTGCTTCAGCTTCTATCCGACGAAGACGCTTGGAGCATTCGGCGACGGCGGTATGGTCGTTACGAACGACGCCGACGCGGCGCGGCGTATGGCCACGTTGCGGGTTCACGGCATGGAGCCGAAATACGAACATCGCCTCCTCGGTTGGAATGCCAGGCTCGATGCGATCCACGCAGCGATGCTGCGCGTCAAGCTACCGCAAGTCGATCAGTACATTTCCCGTCGCAGAGCGGCCGCAGCGAGGTATGACGATTTGATCTCAGAGTGCGAACTCGACGGAGTGTTTCAGCGACCGATTGAGAGCGGTCTTGGCCGACACACTTACAACCAATATGTCGTCCGCGTTGCCGGCGGATATCGCGACGAGGTCGTACGCCATTTAAAGTCCAGGCAGATCGGCTGCGAAGTGTACTACCCCAAGGCGTTGCACCTGCAGGAATGCCTGTGGAACCTCGGTTATGTAGCAGGTGACTTTCCGGTCAGCGAAGAAGCCTGCCGCTCAGTGCTCGCGCTGCCGATGTTCCCGGAGATCAGCGCGGAGCAACAGCGACGAGTCATTTCTGAATGCGCCTCCTGTATGGCGAAGTCTTTAGCAGCGGCTGCATGATGCATTTCGGCGACGCCGCCAACCAATCACTCCCAACACCGCCGCACCGATCAGCCCGGAGACGATCGTAGCCGGTTCCGGCGTCTCGTTAATGCCGCCGGGCGGAGGCTCTTCCGGTCCGTCGATGACGATGATCGGTTCGTCCGGGTCCGCAGGCGGCTGCACGTCGATTACCGGCTGGTCGTCTTTGACCTGTCCTGGAATCGGCGGCAATGCCGGCAGAGGAATGCCCCAGCCAAAACCAAACGCATTTGATTGAGCCAAAAAAAACAAGAATGCCGCAGCGGCGATGATTCGTCCCATTCTCAATTCTCTACGCATCGACCCGCTCCATACGGGGAGGATCAAATTCAAACCAAACTGTCGAAACGCACAATGGCGTCTCCAACCGGCGCTGTCAATTCCGATTCGCCACGGCGATAGGTCCGGTTGAACTGTCAAACTGCGATGACTGCGGCGACCACTTCGGTGGCAATTTGGGGGAATTCTGCACGTTGTACCGATTTGAGCGCATTGTCGCAAAATGCACGACTTCTTGGTTTTCATTCCTTTGCGGTTCGTAGCGTCGGCTTGTCGAATTGACATCCGAAGGCGCGACGGCGTCGATTCATCGTCAATGCATAGGTGGAGTGAAGCCCCATGTTGGAACAACCGCAGCGGCGAAATATCCGTGCCGCAGCAGCCAACCTCGCGTACTGTTTTGCGGCGTTGTACGCGCTGGCATTTTGCTCTCATGAATCTGCCAACGCCGATGAACCGGTCACGCCGCCAATCTCCGAAAAATCGAAACGGCCCAGCCCGGTGACGATCGAGGTCGGCAAAATCATCTTGGAAGCCGAGCCGATCGACCCCGCACCAAAGAAGACCGAGGGCGAGCCTTCCAAGCCCAAAGAAACACGATTGCCGGACCTCCCTTCCGAAAAGAAAATCGTCGAGGCTGCGAAGCCGGCGGAGACAAAGCTGCCGGACGTGCCTGATGAAAAGAAACCGGCGCCGCCGACAGCGCCGGCGAATGATCGCAAGCTGCCCAGTCCGGTACAACCGGAGCCACTGCTCCCGCCGACGCGCACTCCGAGCACGGTAGTCCCGCCGGTAACAGACACGCCGGTTCAAGGTCCAACCACCTACACACTCCTCACCGAATCGCCGTACGAACTCGTCAGCCCGCCGATGGATCCGGGCCGGCGTTGGTTTGCCCGTTCCGAACTGCTTCTGTGGTGGCACAAGCCGCAATTCGCTCCGGCGCTCGTCACCACCGACGTGCCGCCCGGCACCGGCTTCCTCAACAGCCCCACACGCACAATCCTGTACGGCAACGGACCCATTGGCGATCCTTTCCGCGTCGGCATGCGGCAGACCATCGGCTGGTGGGGCGACGATATGCAGTCGTGCGGCGTCGAAGGGCGGTTCTTCTTCCTCGGCCGCAAGAACGAGCGGTTCTTCGCAAACTCGGCGCAGTTCCCCGTGCTTGTGCGCCCGTTCTTCGCACCAAACATCGGCATCGCCGGCGAAGCAGGACAATACGTCGCTTATCCGCCAGGCTTCGGTCTGCCTGCCTACACCGGCAGCGTCACTGTCGACAGCAGCACTTCCCTTTGGGGCGCCGAATTCAATATCAAGGAACTGCTGTGCAGCGGCGCCGGCAGTCAATTCGGCTATCGCTGCGACCTGTTCGCCGGTTACCGTTACCTCAATCTTGATGAGAGTCTCTCCATTCGCGAAAACGTCGTCGTCGGCGTCGGCAACCCGGTTGGGTTTCCCGTCGGCACCACGGCGCTGGTCCGCGACGACTTCAGCACGGTCAACGAGTTTCACGGCGCTCAAGTCGGCACAATCATCGAAGCGCGTCGCGGGCCCTTCTACTTGGAAACGCGGCTCGCTTTGGCCATGGGCGTGACCGTGCAGCACATGAACATCAACGGGTCGCAGTTGGTGACGCAGCCAGGGCTGCCGACACAGTTCTTTGCGGGCGGCCTGCCGGCGTTGCCCGGCGCGAACATCGGCAAGTACGTCAACACCGACTTCTCCGTGGTGCCAGAACTGCATTTGCACTGGGGCTATCAGTTCTTGCCGCGTGCCCGGATGTTTTTCGGCTACAACTTCATGTTCTGGAGCAACGTGCTGCGGCCAGGGACCGAGATTGACCGAGTCATCGACGTGTCGCTGGTGCCGAACTTCGCTCCGCCGGGCGCATTCCCTCCGGTCGCGCCCGTCCGTCCACGGCCTCAGTTCAACCAGCAAGGGTACTGGGCACAGGGTCTCGACTTCGGACTGGAATTCCGGTACTAGCCAGAGATTCCCCTTGACGTAAACACCTAACTTCGGCAGGCCCCGTCTTACTTGATGAACGATCCTGACACCGTTTTCTAAGAAATAGTGACGTTTCGTCGCGCCGTCTGCGAAACGCAGCGGCAGTGTCTTTGCCCCAATTTGGTCCTGGGCAGCAAGCTTCGTTGCGTCCGTGACAGGCACGTCGCGTTCGGTGACGCCGGCATCGCGCCATGTACAGCGCCATGCATCACCGACCCATGTCAAAATGTGCCCGACAGCACGGCGCCATGCATCACCTACCCATGTCAAAACGCAGCGCAGAAACTCAAACCTGGATCGTAGCTTTGTCGCAACTCCAGATTGAGCCAGCCGATCGGCCGATTGTAACGGCCGCAAACAAAAACTGTCAAAATTGTGGAATCGTGGTGAGACACTGTGACGTCGTGTGGTTATGTCGCTGGACGTAAGGCAGTGCGAAGTAGTGCTGGTCGTAATGTGCGCGATGTCGTGCTGCGTCGCGCCCCAATTGGCGCAGCACAGGATTCGTGTTTCAGTCCAATTGGTTCGAAGCGGTTTCTCGTTGAACATGACCGTTCTCGACATTGATTGAAGCCGGCCGCAATCAGAATCAAATGCACTCACCACACTTCTTGCGCAACGGGTCGCTAGTTATGGAATGATCTCCGGACTAAACCCTTCTTCCGCCCACCGCGTTGTTTCCCGAAAAACACCGCCAAGCATGTCATTTTGTGTCATTTTGTGACACCTGTTACTCGAATTGTGCGCACCGCGAACGCAAACGCGATTCCGCGCCTCTGCATTCAACCGAACCAACGCTACGATCCGGTTTGGGAATGTCAAAGCGATTGCGGATTGCGGATTGCCGTTCGCTTGTTGCAGACGAAGACGGCATCGTCCCCAGATGAATGTTTTTCTGCCTGGTTACGAAGGTCCTCCCTCACAACCTCTTCTGTCGTAACTAGGTGGAACTGCGAGGGCCGGCCGGGACTGATCGAGGTCACGACGTGCAGTTGGAATGACGAGTCGGCGTCCGTGAGGCAGGAGCCTTGAAGAGTGGGTCAGTTCATGGTGCGACAAGCCACGACCAGTTCATCGAGCAGTTTCATGAGACCGCCTCTGATTCAGTTTTCGGATTCGGACAAATATATGAACATATGCACAAAGTCACTGTGTCCCCAGAAAACTGCAAGCCTTTCTTGTTGCATTCCGTTATGCGAGGCGTATTATCTGAATTCAGTTTCTGACTTATCGAAATCGCGCGATTGCGATAATCACCAGTTCGGCGGCGAAGCCCTGAGCCGGCTCAGGTGTCCGTGGTGTCGTGGCACCGATGTGCTGAATCGCCAATCTGGCGACGGGAGGTGTGGTGATGCCCAGGACGTTCGAGCACCGGGTCTGAACTGTGTACAACGGTCACGTCGTCATCGTGAACGACAAGTACTTCATCGGCCAGGGCGGGTTCGATCAGTTGCGCGACTCCCTCGCTGCCTGTCTGCAGGACGGGGAGTACCTCCGGCACGCCGGGGCCGAGGGTTGGGAGTTGGTTGCCGCGACGCCGCCTTCGGAGGTAGACTTCGAGGGCATGCGGGTGCAACTGGAGTACCTGTACCTGAAGCGCGAGACGACCGCCTGACCCGTCGCATCGGGACATCCGGTGGTCGTCGCAATGCGTGCAGCCGAGACGCCTAACCGCCTTATGTCCCGACGAACTTGAATAAGAACAACGATTCCGGGCACGGCGCCGACTAACGGCGTATGTCGTTGTTGGTATTCAAGTCCGTTGTGTGTCGAGCGACGGTTCTACGCGTGCGCCGGGATGGTTCGCTTCGCGGTGTCGCGCTTCCGTGAAGCGGCACCAAACAGCCTTACGAGATCAGGCCCGCTCAACTTCCGTTGAACCGGCTGTGACGGCTTCCGACGGCTGACGCCGCTGGGCTCGCCACGTCTCGGTGAGCCATGCGGTTTCGTGTGAAGATTTCTTCACCTAAACTTCTTCAAATATTCGTTTCAATGTCGCTTGACCTTCACGGTGATTCGGCGAATATATTGCATGTCCATGCCGAGTTCGTTCGTAAATGAACCAACCTCAAATTGCTTAATCTAACGACTTGCTACGTGAAGGTTTTAACAGAGAAGGAGGTTTCCACCTATGAGCGTTTTTTTTTCCCGGTCGCGCCGCGGCTTCACCCTAATTGAACTTCTGGTCGTCATCGCCATCATCGCGATCTTGATCGGGTTGCTGCTGCCCGCCGTGCAGAAGGTTCGCGAGGCCGCCGCCCGCGCCCAATGCCAAAACAACCTCAAGCAGATCGGCTTGGCCGTCCACAACTACGAGTCGAGCTACCGGCAACTGCCGCACCCCGGCCAGTGCGACTCCACAGGCAGTGCGACCACCACCTACATGACCCAATCGACCGCCGTCATACTCCTGCCCTACATCGAACAGGAGAATGTCTACCGGATGTTTGACCAGTCGTTAACCTTCCCGATGTACGGGGCCTCCGCGGCGAACGGCTATACGACCGGCACCGGGGCGGTGCTGCACCCGAAAGCGCGCGGAGCCGTCTACAACGATCCGAACTTCCCAAACAACATCGCCGCCTCCAAGACCCAAATCAAGATCTACGTTTGCCCGAGCACCCCGATCAACGCCGCCACCCGTGCCCCCGACGGCTACGGTTGCTTCGACTACATGTTCATCGCCGTCACCGACGTCGAGGATGGTTTGATCCCCGGTGCGCTCACCCCGCTGGGTTGGCGGCCGCCGGCCGGCCCTCGCCGGCAGGCCATGACGCGCGAAGGGATGCTGTCCTGCGAGGGCCGGACACTCGTGCAAGTGTACGACGGCACGAGCAACACAATCCTTTGCATTGAAGACGCCGGCCGCGCCCACCCCAACACCGGCCAGTTTGCGTCCTTGTCCAACCGCCCATCCGCTATAAACGAGGGGCCGGCGTGGAGCGGCGGATCGAGCGGCGGCCGACGGATGTACGCCTGGGCCGACCCGGACGCCGTCACCAACGGGGTCTCCGGCCCCAGTAGCGCGATCAGCCCAGCCAGCCGGGTCCTGAAAATCAACAACTACGGCTACCCGCTGGGTGGCCCGCCCGAGTGCCGTTGGACCGTGAACAACTGCGGACCCAACGACGAGCCGTTCGGCTTCCACCCCGGCGGGTGCAACGCGCTCATGGGGGACGGTTCGGTCCGTTTTCTCAAAGACACACTCTCCTGGGACGTGTTGAAGTGGCTGTCCGGGGCATTCGACGGGCAGAGCTTTACGATGGAATGACCCCTGGCCGGCGGCGGGACTACTCTCCGGCTGGCCGAGCGCCGCCAGCCGGTTCTTTCATCTTGAGGAACTCCGAATGAGAAAGCGTTTTTACCTCGCCGTTATCCTGGCCGGCTTGCCCCTGGGATGCGACGTCACCCCCGCCAAGTTTCACGACCCGATCGACGTTACCGGGAGCGTTACCCTTGCCGATGGCACCCTGGTCAAGAACGTGATCCTGCACTTTCAGCCGACCGGCGACGGTGTAATGGCCAAGTTCCCAGTCGGGGCGGACGGCACCTTCCGCGGGCAACTCACCCCGGGCCGATACACCTACTATCTGGGCAGCCGGGAAGGGGATACCGGGGCCGACGATCGGAACAATGAGGCGGCGCTGTTGGTCGTCCCGGCCCAGTTCCGAGAAGGCAGCCTGGACCGCCAGATCACCGTCAAGCCTAGTGACACCAAGCTCGACATCAAGCTGCGGTAGCCCAAAGAGCACCAAACCGTGCTGCCATGGAACATGCCCGCAATCGTCACCGACTCCTGAGCGCCGACTGACGCCCACGGGGGCATCGATCAAGGTAGGCGTACTCCATTCGCGCACGGGCACAATGGCCATCAGTGAACGATCCGTCATCGAGGCGATGCTGCTGGCCATCGATGAGATCAACGAGAATGGCGGCGTGCTCGGTCGCCCCGTCGAGGCGGTTGTTGAAGACGGTGAATCGGACAGCGCAACGTTCAAGGCCAAGGCCGAGAAATTAATCAAAGAGCTTCGATCATCGGCGGCCGCTCTTGGAAGAGGGGGAAAAGGGGACATTCTGGTTTTCAGACAAAGTAGAATGTCCCCTTTTCTTTCCGCGCCAACGCCACGATCGCCTTTTTCTTCGACACGCCGTTGGCGACTCGACAGGGGATGCCCAGGTCGTCGCACAGATCGTGAACCCAACCTGTCGGCGACCCGGCTTCAAAGACGACGCCCAGCACAGGTTGGCGGGTCAAATCGCGGCCGAGGTCGGCACGAGTAGTCCGCGCATGGAGAAACGTCGCCGACTTCGTTGAAGTGTCGTACCAACAACAAACACTGTTGAACTTGCCGAGATCGATTGCCAGAATGAGACCGTTCAACGCCTGCCTCCCCTGAAGGTGGATTGAAATTCCACCACCTACCCTAGCGGCGGCATGCATGGATTCTTTCGGTGGCGGAGGGCGCGCCGGTGGCGAAGGCGAAGTTGATCTCCGAGGCGGTCCGCCGGCGTGCAGTCGCTGCCGTGGCGGCCGCTTGGGAGTGCGGCTGCCCGGTGGCCGACTGGCGGCCGAAGGGGCAGGCCGCGGTCGCCGATGTCTGTTTGCGGCGGTACGGCTCGCTGGCCCGCCGCGGGGTGGGGGCAAGCGATCGGGCGGCGCAGGTCCGCGACCTGGTCCGCGGGCTGGTTGAGGCGTCGGGCCAAGATCGCGGGCTGGTCGGACCGCTGATCCGTGACTACGAGTGGCTCGCTGAGCAGGTGCTGGCAGCCATCACCGCGGAGGCCCCAGACGCCGAACCGCCTTAAAGCCTCTCCGACTTGAATGAAAACAACGCGTACTCCACCGATGACGACTAACTGCGTCTGGCGTTGTTGTTATTCGAGCCTGTCTTGAGCCGGGCGACTGTCTTGTGCGTGCATCGGGACGGTTCTTGCAACGGTGTCGCGCTTGGACCCGGCGGCTTACGCCGCACGGTTCGCCAAGAGCGGCGCGAAACAGCTTGCATCCTACACGAATCGCATTACAGTACACATCGCAACTGAACCGCGACCGATTGAAAACCCATAGCCGCCGGTTGTGGGGTGACGCGGCTTTTGTTCAGCGCGACGCGATCCGCTTGCCCGTCGCAGCGAGTAGGGCCAGAGATTACTCGCGGAGGCGGCAGAACGCCACCTTATCGTTCGGCTGACCGAAGGCGTCGCTCGTGGTTCGGGAAAGTGGACAAGCACCCGGAGGAACCCTCATGCGATCCGCTACTTTTGCATTTGCTCTGTCGCTATTGCTCTCCGCGTTGTCAGCGGCGGCGGCTGCTGATAAGACCGATGCGCCGAAACAGGTATTCGTCGTCAATACGCAGGACGCCTCGGTATCCCTGATCGATCTCGCCACGATGAAGCAAGTGAATCGCTACCCGGTCGGCAACCGCCCTTATGGCATTGCCGTCAGCAAGGACGGCAAGACGGTCGCCGTGGGGGTCGAGGACGAAGAATGCGTGAAGTTCTTTTCGTTGCCCGACTTCAAACTCAAGGGCAAGACGCCCATCGGCAAGATGTTCAACGACCACATCGTCCTGACCCAGGACGGCAAGCACGTTCTCGTCGCCAACTTCTACAGCGATGACGTGGTTGGGATCGAGATCGAGTCAATGAAGGAGGCATTCCGCATCAAGGGCTGTTCCGCTCCCCACGTCGTGAAGTACGGTCCGCTGAAGAAGCAGGCTTTCGTAACGTGCAAGAAGGTCACCGGGATCGCAGTGATCGACCCTGACGCCGGCAAACTGGTCACGTTTATTGGCCTGAACGTCAACCCCCGCAGCTTGACATTCTCGCCGGACGAGAAGAAGGTCTACTTCGGCTCGTTCTGGGTGGACGGTTTCTTCGAGATGGACGTCGCATCTGGTAAAGTGACGAGGTTGTTCAAATTCGATCCGCCGAAAGGAGCGGCCGACCCGCAGGAGGTGACATACCACGGGGTCGAGATGCTGACGGACAAAGTCCTGGTCGCGGCGAACGAGGGGCGGTCCTACGTCGATGCGGTGGACGTAACCAAGGGCACGCTGCTGGACCGCCTCGCCGACGTGTCGAAGCCGTGCTGCGTCGAAAAGATCCCCGGAATGTCCGGGCGGTTTCTGATCAGCAACATTGGAGACGGCACCCTGCAACTGGCCGAACTGACCGGCGAAGGCAAGCTGAAGTCGCTGGGCAAGGCCGAGGTCGGCAAGGCGCCCAAACGAGTCGCATTCATTCCATGACCAGGAGTATCGCCGATGAACCGTCGCAACTTTTTATTCGTGTCGTCCGGAGCCGCCGCGGGCTCGCTGCTGGCGCCCGGGTTCGCGGAGGCCGACGAGGGCGACAAGTCGCCATATGCCGGCAGCGGTCTGGTGACCGGCAAGCTCAAGCCGCTGCGGCACAAGGAGATTCCTGGCTTTCTCAGTGCCGCCCAGGTAGCCCCGCACCATACGGCGCATTACGGTGGGGCGCTCAAGGCGTTTGTCGGGGTCGAAGAGAAGCTGGAGGAGAGTTTCTCCAAGGGAACGTCCATCGACCCCGCGGCATTTCAGACGATGAAGCAGGTACAGTCGAGCCGGGGGAACAGCGTCGTCCTGCACGAACTCTATTTCGACGGATTGGCCTTAAAGGCACCCGATCCGGTCGAGGACATCCGCAAAGCAGTCGAGAAGCGGTTCGGGTCGCTGGATAAGTGGGCGGCCGACTTCGTATCGAGCGCGAAGGCGGCAGCCGGTTGGGCGATGCTGGTGGTACACCCGGTCAACGGCCGGCTGTACAACGTGGTCAGCGACGAACACGCCCAAGGCCCGCTCTGGCTGGCCGTGCCGCTGGTGGTGATCGACACTTACGAACACGCTTTCTACATCGACTACCAGAACAAGAAGGCCGAGTACGTCGAGAAATTCATGAAGTTCATTGACTGGGCCGAGGCCAGTCGGCGGTATCGGCTCGCCATCAAAGCATGAAGCCAACAAGTGGCGCAGGCCCGGCCGAATCCATTTACTGCCTCGATAGTCCAGTGGAACCACCGCGTAATTGACTGAGTCGTTTTCAGTTTTTTCTCGTTGGAAGCTGACTGTCAGTCTAACGGCTGCGTACGGAAGTCGATCTAATTGCGGATTGCAGATTTCGGATTGCGGATTGAAAGACATCAGGCGTAACACATTCAATCGGAAATCGGAGATACAACGCCGGTCCCTTGCCAGTCCAGCAATTGCCGCGAAAAATCCGGCGGCTCGCCCGTTGGCTCCCAACGCTGTACGTCGCGGTTTGTCGTCGAAGACTGAACGGTAGACGCATCTTCCGCAATTCCCCACATCATGCTGGGCACGATCACCACGCCTGACCTATTCAGAACCGCCGTAGTTTGGTAAGAAGGAATGAGTGGGCAACGGCGGTCGCTGCCGACCGCATCGAATTGGACTGTCACCCCGCTGGAGCCATGGCCGAAACGCAATTCATACGCAATTTTTGCATCATCGCTCATATCGATCACGGAAAGAGCACGCTTGCCGACCAGTTCCTCCTGCGAACCGGGGCGATGTCGAGCAGAGACTACCGCGCCCAGGCCCTCGACAGCATGGACTTGGAGCGGGAACGCGGCATCACGATCCGCATGCATCCGGTGACGATCTATTACGAATACCAGGGCACGAAATACGAACTCAATTTGATTGATACACCCGGACACGTCGATTTCAGCTACGAAGTATCGCGAAGTCTCGCCGCGTGCGAAGGCGCCATTTTGCTCGTCGATGCGTTTCAGGGAGTACAGGCGCAGACGGTCGCGAATGCCTATCTGGCGATGGAGCACGACCTCAAGATTATTCCGGCACTCAACAAGATCGATCTGCCCATCGCTAGGCCCGACGCCGTCATCGCCGAAATGGAACAGGTGCTGGGCATCGATCCATTCGAGGTGGTCAAGTGCAGCGGCAAAGCCGGCCTTGGCATCGACGAGATGCTGCAAGCGATCGTCGAGCGCATCCCGCCGCCGCCCGGATCGCCGGATGCACCCCTGCGGGCGCTCGTTTACAACAGCCACTTCGATACGTACAAGGGCGTTGTTGTTTATGTGCGCATCAAGGACGGGACCTTGAGAAAAGGGCAGCACATCCGTCTGATGCGCGATGGACACGAATACGAAGTCAACGACATCGGCCGCTTCCGACCCGGAATGACGCCGTGCGAGGAGCTTTCGACCGGTCAGGTAGGATACTTCACGGCACAGATCAAAGACATTCATGACGTTCACATCGGCGACACGGTCACCGATGCGACGACTCCGGCTGCAGTAGCGCTGTCCGGCTACAAAGAGCCGAAACCAATGGTCTTCAGCGGCCTCTACCCCGTCAACAACAATGAGTTCGAGATACTGCGCGAGGCACTGTCAAAGCTTCGGCTGAATGACGCGAGCTTCACTTTCGTTCCGGAGAACAGCGAAGGCCTCGGTTTCGGGTTCCGTTGCGGGTTTCTTGGCATGTTGCACCGCGAGATCATCCAGCAGCGTCTCGAACGCGACTGCGATCTCGATCTGGTTCAGACGGTGCCGAATGTGACCTACGAAATTGCGACGAAACGCGGCGAGACCCTCGTCGTCAACAGCCCGCAGGATGTGCCGGATTCGGGCGACATCGAAGAGTTTCGCGAACCGATCGTGAAGATCAGCTTCCTGGTGCCGAGCACAAACGTCGGCGACCTGATGCAACTCTGCGCCGACCGTCGCGGCAGTTTCTTGCGACAGGAGTATCTCAGTCCGACGCGCGTCATGCTCGTTTACGAACTTCCGCTGGCGGAGGTCATTTACGACCTTTACGATAAGCTGAAGTCCGTCACGCACGGCTACGGCACGATGGACTACGAATTCACCGGCTACCGTGCCGCCGATCTGGTTCGCCTCGATATTCTGGTGCACGGCAAACGCGTCGATGCGCTGTCGATCATCGTGCATCGCGCCGACGCCGAGCGCCGCGGCCGCAAACTGGTGCAAAAACTGCGCGGCGAAATCGACAAGCACTTGTTCGAAATCGCACTGCAGGCGGCCATCGGTACCCGAGTCATTGCACGCGAGACGATTTCGGCGATGCGAAAGAACGTGACGGCCAAGTGTTATGGCGGCGACATCACTCGAAAGAGAAAGTTGTGGGCGAAACAGGCCGAAGGCAAGAAACGCATGAAACAGGTCGGCCAGGTCGAGATTCCGCAAAAGGCGTTTCTGTCGGTGCTCGAATCTGATCAATGAGTTCGATTTTGAATTTGCCGGCTGGCTGGCGGCAGGTGCGCTGTGACACCCGAACTACCGATCACTATTTGCGAATCGGAATCTTCGCCGGCGACCGCCCCGGCAAGTGAACTTGTCAATTCCCACACCCATGCTCCTCCGTCGCGATTGCGGCGATTCGTCGAAACGGCTGTGTTGTTTTTGTCAGCCATCATGCTGCTGCGGGCGATCGCGCTGGAGCCGTTCGGCGTACCGACAGGCAGCATGGCCAACACGCTTTACGGGAATCACAAGGCCTGTAACTGCCCGCGCTGCGGTTATTCGATCGTAGTCGGCAGCGGGCTTGGCTCCGGCAAAAATGTTCGCGACCCATATCACCACGCGTTCTGCCCGAATTGCGGCGAAAGCCGGTTATCGCTCGACTCCGTTCGAGAATGCATCGGCGACCGGCTGCTTGTCGACAAAAACGTTTTTGAGCTTCGAAGGCCTCGCCGTTGGGAAGTGGCTGTATTTCGATGCCCGTATGACGGCAACAGGCCGTATGTCAAGCGCGTCATCGGCCTGCCCGGCGAGAAAGTGCTGTTGCAGAACGGCGATGTCGCCATCAACGGCGAGCTTGCGCGAAAGTCTTTCGCTGAACTACGGGCGATGCGCGTCCCGATCTTCGAACAGAGGTTTCAACCGTCGGCACGTGGATGGAACACACGCTGGATTCATGGTCCGCCGGAAATGGCCAAGCCTGACCCAGGAAGAGACGCGATCCTCAAAGACGCCTCCGAATATTTGGACGGCGGCCGGCTGCGATGGACTCGTCCGGATCGAGTCGATTGGCTCATTTGCCGAAACTGGCTGCTCGACGAAAATCACGAAGCGCCGCTTCGTGACGACTTTGGCTACAACGGCGTCAGCCTGCCGCATCGACTTTCCACCGTTCACGACTTTTGCGTCGAATTCGATCTCGAAGTAGGAATGGACGCGAGGTCATTTGCATTTGGACTGCGAGATGGCGCAGCCGACGTGCAAGTAGAAATCACATTCTCCGATGCCGGATCGAAACAATCGGATCGCCATTCCGCAGTCGTCCGCCTTGTCGGACTGCCCGAGCGTCAAGCGAATGGGCAGTCGATCGCCACGGCTGATGTTAGGCTGACTCGCGGGCGCCGACACAAGATTGAGTTGGCGTTCTGCGATCGTCGCATCATGTTGGCAGTGGACAGTGACGAAGTTATGACGCCGGTCGACTTGCCCGTCGCCTCTCATCGAAACGGGGTGTCTCGACCGCTATGGCTCGGCGGACGTGGCACGTTGACGGTCCATGATCTGCGACTCTTTCGCGATGTGCATTATGCCGCAACAGGCGGCGAGTGCCGCAACGGCGTCTATGAACCGTGGCCGTTGGGCGCCAACGAGTACTTTGTACTTGGCGACAACAGCGCAAATTCTCAGGACAGCCGCTTTTGGACGAATGCCGGCATTCCGGAGTATTGCTTCATGGGTAAGCCATTGCTCTTGCATCAACCGAGCCACTGGAGACGATTCAACGACTGGGAGATCGAATGCATCAATTGGCGCCGTGTCCGTTGGATCCGATGAAATAGCCGATGCTCAGTTCCGAAAAGCAATTGGCGGACACGGCTGGATTCCATGGCGGAATCCGCGATAATACTCGGTTTGAGCGAGTGATTTGCCGTTCGATCGCAGCAGCGATTGGACTTCACCCATAGGTGCTCGATGGTGGACAAAACTCCTGCAACTCTCCCTGTCACTCCGGCTCCGGCTCCGGCCGAAAAGGCGGCAGAGAAGCCAAAACCCGACGAACATCGCGACACGCTTCGCGAAATATTCGAAACAATCGTCTTCGTCGTTGTGCTGGTGTTGTTGCTCAAAACCTTTGTTGCAGAAGCGTTCGTCATCCCCACTGGCTCCATGGGTCCGACTCTTTACGGCTACCAGAAACTGGTGACCTGCGACAAATGCCAGTACGTATTTCCGGTGAATTGCTCATCAGAAGTGGACCCGCAGGACGGGATCAAACGACCGGTCATCGGTTGCTACTGTCCCAATTGTCAGAATGAGATCAATTGGAAAGTCACAAGCGGAGAAGGGCGCGACAAAGTTGACGGTCCGGACTGGAGCAGCGGCGACAGAGTGCTTGTCGCCAAGTTCTTGTACGACCGCGAGCGTCTTTGGAAGCCCAAGCGCGGCCACGTCATCGTGTTCAAGTACCCTGAGGGTCCGCAGAAAAATAACACGGCGATGAACTATATCAAGCGTTGCGAGGGTGAATCCGGTGAAACGGTGGCAATCTTCAACGGCGATTTGTATTACACGCGGTCATTGACATATCCGCACCGCCAGCCGTCGGAAAAGCCGGAAGATCGCTGGCTCAAGGAGAACATGTACGTCAGCGACGAAACCGCGCAGAAGCATTTCGAGCAGTCGTTGATTCGCAGCGTCGACGGGCGGCCGCAGCCGGATGATTTTGTCATCGTTCGCAAATCGCCGGAAGAAATGTTGGCGATGCGGCGCATCGTATTTGACAACGATCACGAGCCGGCTGATCTTGCGGCCAAAGTGGTCCGCTGGCAGTCCGCCAGCCAATCTCGATGGTCCGAAAAGGGTACGGGCAAAGACCGTGCGATCGAACACAAATCGAGCGGCGCCGGTGAATCCATCGAATGGCTGTCGTACCATCATTTGTTGAGATCAAACATCTTGAATTTTTCGCGGCTGCCGGAGAATCCGATTGGAGCCGCAAACGACCCACGTCGGCTGATCACCAATACAGTCGGCTACAACACGGGCAAGAGCGATCCAAATGGCGAACCGGTCGGTCGGTTCTGGGTGCCGGATCTAATGATCGATTGCGTAGTGAAAGTGACCGGGACGTCCGGCGAATTCGTGTTAGACCTTGGGAAAGCGACCGATCGCTTTTCCGCCCGCTTCGATCTTGCGACCGGCATTTGCAAGCTGACCCGCAATTCACTTGGCTCTGCCGGCGATGTAGTCCTGGCGGAGAAGGCAACCGCGATGAAAAAGCCCGGTACGTTCAACGTCCGGTTCGCGAATTTCGACAACCGATTGACACTGTGGGTCGACGGCAAACTTCCGTTCGACGACGGCATCGCCTATTCGCCGGCACCGAAAATGACTGCCACGAGCGAAAACGATATGCAACCTGCCCGAATCGGCGTGCGGGATGCGGGCGTCGAGATTTCGCACCTGCAGCTTTGGCGAGACAACTACTACACGCTCAATGAACAGCAGACGGCGACCGCAACGATTATGATAGGCGGCCAGGAACACGCCTTTCAGACCTATTATGTGCAACCGGGCCATTACCTGGCCCTCGGCGACAACAGCACGTCCAGCGCCGACAGCCGCTACTGGGGTCTGGTCCCGGAACGACTCTTATTGGGAAGAGCTTTGATGATCTACTTCCCATTCTGGCCGTTCACCAGCGAAACTCGCGCCGGCTTGATTCGGTGATCCATGAGCAAAACGAATCACACGGAAAAGAGAAGCGTCGAAACAGAAATCCGAGTGCGATATGCCGAGACGGATCGCATGGGCCTCCTGCACCATGCGAACTACCTCGTCTATTTCGAGCAAGGACGGACGGAATTATTGCGTTCCCTGGGCGTCACCTACAAAGACCTGGAAGATCAAGGGTTCTTGCTCGTGCTGTCACGTGCGGAAGTTCGTTATCGAAGCCCCGCCCACTACGACGACGTGCTGACCTTGCGCACAACGGTCACCCGTACCACAGTGGTTCGTATCGAGCACAAGTATGAGCTAATGCGCGGCGGCACGTTGATCGCCGAAGGTGAGACGACTTTAGCAAGCGTGGATCGCGAGGGCAGGATCCAAGCTCTGCCCGAGTGGCTGCAGCAAACAAAACCTCCTATTCACTCGTGATGCTAAGTGAACGCCGAGGGGTGGCCGGCAAATCGACGCCAGAGTTGACAACCACGGGAGGAACCGCAAGTGCGACGCACGCTGATTCAAAAGTTTCTTCCGTTGGCTTTCTGCCTGATGCCTATCCTTGCGGGCGTGTTGATTGCATTCGCCATCCCTACCGACGCGATGAGTGATTACCTGCGGCGACTGCGGCATTCACCGATGGATTGGCTCATTCTCGGCTTAGGCGCCGTGCTATTTGTCGCCCAGGACATTCTCGCCTGGCGAGCCTTGCAATGGCACGGTCCTGGTTTCGACGAACGCTCCGACAAATGGCTGAACAGCCTCGCTCAGGCGGCCGAGTGGTTCCCGCTTCTGGGGCTGTTGGGAACCGTCGGCGGCATCCTGCAAACATTCAGCGGCATGAAAGGCGCCGTTACGCCTCAAGAGATTATTCAAAAGTACGCCCCTGCAATTACAGCGACCGGAAGCGGTTTGTTTATGGCCTTGCTGAACATTCTTCCGATCTGGCTCGTGCAGTTTGGCCGGCAACTTATCCTCTCACTCAGCGGCGTCGCTGATTCGACTAATGCGGGAGGCAAGCCGTGATTCAAATGCCTCGACGCAGCGTCACGCGATTCTTCATCCCGTTGATTGACGTTCTGATTCTGCTTTTTTGCATCTTTCTCTTGATGCCATTCGTCAAATCGGCATCGGAAGAAGATGCGGCGGAACCGTCGCCCGCAGGCATCACTCCCACCGGACCTGAGATTCCAGCGGACGCGGCCGAGTTAGCGCGACGGCTAAAGGAGACCGAGATCGAATTGGAACGGCTTCGCAAAGAACGGAATGAAGTCGTCGAAAGACTAGCGATACGGACCCTGGAAATCGATCGGGAAACCGGCAAGCTTTATTACTATTTCTCCGACGGGGTCAAGCTGCAACGTGAAGAGATCGCGGGCAAGAATGACGCCGCTCGCATGATCCAGCGGCACCAAGATGAGATTCGCCGAACCGGGGCTCGCGAACTGATGTACCTCGTTCAATATCCAAGAGGCCCTTCGAATTATCCCCGGCAGGAACTCATCGACAATATCCGGCAGTGGTTTCGCGATGTCAAAGTAGGGTTCGACAATCCGGCGGTGCAGCGATAGCCGATTGTATGTTTGGCGGGAGGCTCAAGTGTCGACATTGCTTTTCGCAGACGTAGCACAACGGGTCGGCAACACCATCATTCAAATTCTCGCTGTTGCAGGCGCGGCGACCGTCGGTTACTTCCTGGTCCGCGGACTGACGTGGCTGATTTGTCGCGCGACGATTCAGAAACAGCCGCCAAAACAGGTGTCGCACATCCTCGGCATCGTCGGCGCAGTCGCCGTTGGGGCGGCCGCGTTCTTCCTACTCTTCTACGGCGATGGCGGCGGCGGTTTTGGATTCGGTCCAGGCGGCGGATGGTTCGGCGCTGGATCAGGAAAGGCCGAAATCGGCTCGACCCAAACCAGCACTCAAAGAAAGTCCGAACCGCCGACCGATCCGCCGACTCCCAAAACACCGTCGAAAATTCCCGCCAAATCGCAATTCGCGGTCCGCGTGTTGGGCGGAACCGATGTCGTCGACGAGAAGTTCTTTCGGATCGACGGCGAACAAGCGGCTCTAACACTTGCAGACGTGCAGAAAGCGATTCGAGATCGAAAAGCTGCCAACAAAGATTCCATCCAGGAAATCGTGATCCTTGTATATCCTGACAGCGTTGCTCGCGATCATGAAAAAGTTCTTGCACTCAAGAACTTCGGTGTGAACGAGGGGCTCTTGGTCTCGATCCCGGAGAATCCGGAAAAGCGATGAACAATGCCTGCTTGGCCGTCACGGAAACTTAGAACCAACGTGTCGATCGCATCGGGATTGAACAGCTAGAAATGAGTCACGGATTGTTCTTATGACTTTGTCAGCTTCACCAGCAAACGCAGCCGTTCCCATACCCGCCGACGCGCTGCGGATTGTGCTCTTCGGCATGCCTGACGCCGGTAAGTCATCGCTGCTCGGTGCATTGGCGCAAGCCGCCAAAGTACAGGAACGTACGCTTCAAGGCAGGCTTACCGACGTGAGAGCAACACTCGCAGAGTTGCAACATCAGGTATACGAAGGCAAACCGCGCGAAACGCTCGACGAAATCGTGCCGCACGTAGTCACATACGACCCATTGACAGGCGGCATCGCCAACGTCGAAGAACGTCTGCAAGCGGTCATTTATGATTGCGATGGACGCGTCGCCAATGAAATTCTGACCAATCCGCAAGCGTTCACAAACAGTAAGCTCAACAAGCTCGGCAAGGCGATTCTCGACGCAGACGGTCTGGTGCTGGTCATTGACGCGTCGTCGACTCAGGAGCAAATCGACGCGGACTTTCACGAGTTTGTTCAATTCCTTCGGCATTTCGTGCAGCACCGCGGCAAACAAGCTTCCGTCGGCGATTTGCCGGTCTTTCTGGTATTGAGTAAGTGCGACTTGCTCCTGCAAGCGGGTGAAACGGCGGCGCAATGGACGGAACGAATTCACAACCGCAAGGATCAGGTTCTCAATCGATTTGTCGAGTTTTTGCAGCAGGAAGGCGGCGGAGGATTCGGTTCGATCGCAATGAATGTAATTGCGACGGCAGTGAAACGGCCTGCCGTCGGCAACCTTCAGGCACAATCCCACGAACCTTACGGCGTCAGCGAGTTGTTTCGAAGTTGTTTTCGCGCTGCCAAGGATTTCCGCGGCCGCTCGGAGCGATCGCATGCGCGCGTGCTCATGGCGGTCCTAGGCGGCGTCGCGGCAATTCTCATACTGGCCGCTACCGCTGTCATGCTTTATTTGTCTCGCGAATCGATTCAGCCATTGCCTTTGGCATCGAGCGTAGAGAGCTACCGAAGCTCGGAGGGGCAAACGCCGTCCGCTCGATTGACGGAGCCTCTACAGCGCAAGATCGGCGTGCTTTCTGATATCCGAAACAACCCGGATTACTCCCGATTACCGCCTGAGTTGCAGGACTATGTGCAAGGCCGGCTCAACGAGTTGTTCGCTTATCGTGACTTTCGCGATCAACTCGCATTGGTTCGGCCGCCGACGGACTTGCGAACCCATGAGGAACTCAACCAATTCGAACGAAATCTTAGCATCGATCTTTCTTTACCCGCTGAGTATCGAACGGAATGGAGCCAGACCGACGCAGCGATACTGCGAGAAAAATGGCTGGACGACGCAAAAGCAATCCGTGATGCGGTCCGCCGGCTGGAAAGATGGCAACAGGATCTCGCGGCGGAGGCACAGTCGTTGTTGTTGTTCGAGGACAAACAGGGTCGAAAAGTGACGATTCCTTGGCCCATTTGGCACGAACGCTGCCGCAAACTGCTTACCGACGCGGACACGCCGCCGTTTCGCCCAAACGACAAGCTCAGAGATTCCCGAGCCCTTCCGTCGCAACGAGCGCCATCTCTCACAAATGTTCCTGCGTTTGCATTTCGGTCCGTTGACGATGGCCGTCGCACGTGGGAGCGATCGCGGCAACGACTGGAGCGACTCCGCGATATTACGTCGGCGATCGGTCTCGGCGGCGAGATTTCAATTCGGTTAGCGCCGCTTCGAATCGCAGACAGCGGAGTGCAAACGATAGAGCAGATTCGCGAGCGCGTTGAGTCGATCAAGAAGCAATTCGCCGGACACGCCGATTGGACGGCGTCTGATATTCCCGATAGCGTTCGCTCCGAAGTACAGTCGGTAGCTCAAACCGCTTTTGATCATTGGCTTGCCACAGGGAGGCAATTAGTCGCTCAGGAATTGCGACGGGTTCGCGGCGACAGTCCCGAAAAGCACGAACACTGGCTGCAGGTGGCGGAGTGGTCGGCCCAAGCCGGCGACCTTCAACTGTGGCGCGACATTGCGATGGCATTGCAAAGAATCGCGAATGGAAGGAACGCCGACCCGATTCAGGAACTCGCGAGGTTCTTGCGCGAGAAGAGTTTTGCCATCGAGGTGCGAAAGGCCGTGTTGGTGATACCTGACAGCGTGCGTGACTCACGTTTGCAGCCGACCAGCAATCTTACCATTCATGTTCAGAATGGCGGTGCGACTGATACGATTTCGTGCAAGCAGTCGGGGCCTGTGCTAAGAGACGAACGGCTCGGATTGAGCACGTACCGGTTTGAAGTCGATGGAAAGACCGCACTGTCATTTACCCCGGGCCAGGAGTGTTGGGCGGAGCTGACGGCCAAAGACGCCGGCCGCGAATGGAAGCTGTATTGGTCGAAATTCCGCAGCAGCACCTACACGTACGAGAGACTCCTGACCGAGCCAATCTTGTTTCCAAAAGATGACGTGGAACTGAAGAAGGGTTTGCCGGCGACACGAGTCACTTTGCTGCTTGAGCCAATATCCGGTGTGCCGCGTTTGCCGGACCTAATGCCGGACACTGTGAAGAGCCCGAATTAACATTGCAGGCCTGTAGCGTCGCCGGAGGATTCTTATGATCCGCTTTAGTTCGGTGGCCATCGCACTTATGTTGACCGCGCCCGCATTGGCTCAACCGCAGCCGACGGAGCGCGGCGAGAAGATGCTCGACGACTATTTTCGCCGCCGGGTCAAAGAAATCTCTGACCGATGTCTCACCGACCTTACGACGAAGGAAGACTGGGAAAAGCGCCGGCCAGAACTGCGCCGGCAATTCCTTGACATGATCGGCCTATGGCCCTTGCCCGAACGCGGCGACCTGAAGGCAACCATCACCGGAAATATTGAGCGCGACGCCTACGTTGTCGAAAGGCTGCACTTTCAGTCAAAGCCAGGTCTTTACGTCACTGGCAACCTCTATGTACCGAAGAACGCGAAGAAGTTGCCGGCTGTCGTTTATGTCTGCGGGCACGGTAACGTCATCGAGAACGGTATTTCCTACGGCAGCAAGGTGCGCTACCAGCATCATCCGGCATGGTTCGCGCAGAACGGCTACGTTTGTCTGATCCTCGACACGCTCGAACTCGGCGAAATCCCCGGCGAACATCATGGAACTTCTCGCAAAGGGCGATGGTGGTGGCAATCACTGGGCTACACGCCTGCCGGCGTCGAATGCTGGAATGCCATGCGAGCGCTCGACTATCTTGAAACCCGGCCTGAGGTCGATGCCAAGCGCCTAGGCGTCACCGGCCGCTCGGGCGGCGGCGCGACCAGTTGGTGGCTCGCCGCGGCAGACGAACGAGTGCAATGCATCATTCCAGTCGCGGGCATCGCCGACCTGCACGCCCACCTAATCGACGGCGAATCGGAGCGGTACAAGAACGGCATGTTGCCCGGCCATTGCGATTGCATGTACATGGTCAACACCTATCAGTGGGACTTCCCGATGGTCGCCGCGCTTTGCGCTCCGCGGCCGTTGCTGTTAGGCAACAGCGATCAGGACCCGATCTTTCCGGTCGGCGGCTATCGTAGGCTCGCTGGCAAGGTCCGCAAGGTTTACGATCTCTACGGCGCCGGCGAGAAGTTTCAGGTGCTCGAAACCGCGGGGCCGCACCTTGATACTCCCGAACTTCGCCTCGGCGCGTTCAAGTGGATGAATCGCTGGCTGAAGGGCGACAATGGCGTCGTGATCGAGAAAGCACATGCGCCGTTTAGTCCGAAGGAATTGAGGGTATTTGACAAAACACCGGCCGATGCGCTCAATCCAAAGATCGACGAGTCATTCGTGAAACCCTCCGAACCACCGCTGCCGAAGGACAGGGCCGAGTGGGAAAAGATGCGCACTGAGTGGATGAAGGCGATCCAAGAGCAAGTGGGCCGCAATTGGCCGAAGGAGCCGCCGCCGCTGAACGCAAGGGTGTCCGTCGATGTTGTTAAAGAGGGAATCCGGCTGCGAGCGATTGACTTTGTCAGCGACAAAGACATGGAACTTCGATTGTGGGTCATCAACGCCGCCAACATAAAGAAACCGGAGAAGGTAGTCGTTCCGGTTTGCAACGAGTGGATGTTTAAAGCCGGTTCAGAGGAGATCGGTGCAATCTTTCCCGATGTCGGTCTACCCGGCTGCGGGAAACCGAATGTCGCTGATTTCCGCGCCGGTCTGGAGAATCAAAAGGATGCGATCGTGATCTTCGCGCCACGCGGAGTCGGCCCGTACCGAATGACCAAGGACGACATAAACACAACGACGCTCGTTCGGCGTCGAATTGCACTCTTGGGTGAGACGCTTTCATCCATTCAGGCCTGGGACACGCGACGTGCTCTTGAGGCGATTCGGCAGCAGGATGATCTCAAGCACGCAGCCGTCCGATTGGCGGGCCAGAACGAAACCGGCGCGGCCACACTGCTCGCTGCGATATGTGAGTCGAATCTGTATGAAGTGGAATTGAATATGAAATCGACTTCGTTTCGGACCTCAGAGCCGTTGCTTTTAGTAAGTCGAATTGTCGATATCCCGCAGCTGTTTTCGATGATCGACGTCAAAACACACGTTCGCGTTGGGCCTGGAGATTGGGACTGGTGCTTGCGATTGGATCGGCTGCTTGGCAGGACCCACATCAGCCCTGCGGATCATGGCGCTCGCCGAAGTCCGTAGTGACGATGATTGGCATTGGTGCATTTCAATCACGAATGTATTTTGTACAATGCTCAATCAACCTAACTTTCACTCAATTGCAAAGGGAGTGCATGCGATGGCAGACGACAAACTGCAGGGCGAACCGGGTGCCGGGCAACCGCAACAGGTGCAAATTCCCGTAGATGCGTCGAACCTGCAATCCTCGTACGCGAACTTCTTTCGCGTAACTGGAACGCCGGAAGAACTCGTGTTGGATTTCGGGTTGAACACACAGCAGATGACGCAAACCGGTCCTGAAGTCGTCAAGCTTTCGCACCGTCTCGTCATGAGTTTCTTCACTGCGAAGCGATTGCTCGGCGCGCTGCAATGGGCGGTTCAACGATACGAAACGAATTTCGGCGGTCTGGAGACGGACTTCCAGAAGCGCCTACGCGGTCCGATGCGATAGCTCAAGAAATGATCGCAAGAACGCGAAAGCGCGAACGATTAAGCAACATCCCGTTTCGCGCTTTCGTGTTTTCGTTATCGAAACTTGATCTCATTTGAGCGACGGCGGCACTTCCAACCCGTGCGCATCCATCAGCTCCGCATCCGCTAGAATCGCGCGAGTCTGTCCGTCGGCAACGACTTTTCCCGATTCCAATAGCAGTACGCGTGTGCATGTAGCCAGCACGAATTCCAAATCGTGCGTTGCGATCATTTTCGTCCCGGGAATTTTCGTTAGCAGCGAAAGCAACTCACGGCGGCCGCGAGGATCCAGAAAGACCGTCGGTTCGTCCAAGAACAGCACCGAGGGACGCATCGCCAACACGCCGGCCAGCGCCACTCTGCGTTTCTCGCCGCCGGCAAGATGAAACGGCACGCGTGGTTCAAAACCCGACAAACCGACAGTCGCCAGCGATTCCGTGACGCGACTCCGAACTTCATCCGGCGACAATCCCAAGTTGAGGGGTCCAAACGCGACGTCATCAAACACAGTGGCGTTGAATAATTGATCGTCGCTGTTTTGAAACACCACGCCGACGTGCAACGGCAGCTTTCGCCGTTCGTCGGGTAGAGCGGGATTGAGGCCGCACACCGATAACCGGCCGTCACGAACCGGCAGTACGCCGGCGAGACAAAGAAAAAGTGTCGTCTTTCCGGCGCCGTTGGGGCCGATGAGTCCGACGACTTCGCCGGCGGCAATCTCAAACGTCACTCCGCGCAACGCCGGCGCGCTGCCCGGATACGAGAATGTAAGACCTACTACCGAAAGATCGCCGTCATTCGACATGTGCCTTCCCAGGAGTGACCGCCGCTTGCTCGAAAATATGATATCGACTTGCTCACACAACAGTGCCGTTCATGGTCTCAAGCGAGTCTTTACTGAATCAACCTGTCGGAAATCACTAGAATCGCGGCGACTGCGGTTATCGCTACGCAAAACACGATATCGAACAGTCGCGTGTGAAAACCGTTCATTGCTCGGCACCTGCCGTCGAACCCGCGACATGCCATCGCATGGGCGACGCGTTCTGCACGTTCGGCGCTTCGGACGAAGAGAGTGCCTGTAACTCGACCGATGGTCGAATAACTGTGCCGATTCGTTCGATTTCGAAATCCTCGGGCAATAATTGAAGTTCTCATGCGTGCAAAATCGTCGGCAAGCAAGAAAACGTAGCGATAACTAAGCAGCGCGATTCGCGTCAGCAGGCTCGGAACACCAATTGCCTGAGCCGCCTTAACAACGTCGGCGAAAGGCGAAGTTGCAACAAGCGCCAGCGCCAGAAAAATGATGGACAGCGCTCTCGCAGTCAGCGTGATCGCAGAATAGAACCCCGTAACTCCGTTTTGAATCGGCAAGATAATCGCAAACGGAGCAAAGAAGAGAAGCACGGCGCCGAGCCGCGTCAGAAGGAATTTGCGTGTGAATCTCGCCGCGAGCACCAAGCCCATCGAGAATGCGAGCAAAACCGCCACCATCCTCGAATCGCGCAGCAGGGATGCAGCAACCAGGCTCGACGCCAAGGCGGCAAGCTTCCAGCGCGGATCGATTCGTGCCAGCGGTGAATCGATCGTCGCTAACGCGTCGAATGCAAGAGTCATGGACTTGATGATATGGCAAAGACGGCAAGCGACCGGCTTTTTGTCCGGTGGCGTGTGACTGACATTGTGCCTCGCCGTTTTGGTCGAATCCGCTACGATGCTTCCCCATGAGCCGTGCCAAGGCAGACCAGCGCCGCATCGCCAAGATTCGCAGTGAACTGGCGAGACTGCATCCCGATGCCGAATGCGCTCTTCGATACGACAATCCTTTACAATTGCTCGTTGCGACAATTCTTTCAGCACAGTGCACTGACGCTCGAGTCAACATGGTCACGCCGGCGCTGTTCGCGAAATATCCGGATGCTCGAGCATTCGCTAATGCCGAGATTTCGGAACTGGAAAAAATGATTCAGTCGACCGGTTTCTTTCGCAACAAGGCGAAAAACATTCGCGAATGCTGCCGGCAGATCGTTGAAAAACACGGTGGAGTCGTACCGAATAACCTCGACGACCTCGTGCAATTGCCGGGCATCGGCCGCAAGACGGCCAACGTCGTACTCGGCGACGCATTCGGCGTACCGGGGATTACGGTGGATACCCACGTTGGCCGGCTCAGCCGCCGCATGGGATTCACGGTCAATGAAGACCCGGAAAAAGTCGAACAGGACTTGATGCAGTTGATTCCGGAAGATGAATGGACTCCGTTCAGTCATCGAATGATTCTTCACGGGCGGCAAGTTTGTGCAGCGAGGAAACCCGACTGCGAAGGTTGTACACTCCACAGCTACTGCCCGAAAATCGGAGTAACGTCGAAATGAACCCGCTCATCGAGCGTTTTTGCAGATACGTGCGGATTGACACTCAGGCCGTCGAAGGCGCCGAGACGTTTCCCAGTTCACAGGGCCAACTCGACCTTGGCCGTTTGCTGGTTCAGGAACTGCTCGATCTTGGGCTCGACGACGTGATGCAGGACGATTTTGGAATCATCATGGCGACGATTCCGGCAACCGTGCCGCACTCCGCGCCCGTCATGGCCTGGTTCGCACACATGGACACTTCGCCCGAAACGACCGGGGCCAACGTCGATCCGCAGGTTATCGAGAACTACAACGGCCGCGACATCGTATTGCCGAATGACACAACGAAAGTCATTACCGTCGATGCGAATCCGGAACTGGCCAATTACGTCGGCGCGACGCTGGTCACTACCGATGGCACGACACTGTTGGGTTCCGACAACAAATCGGGCATCGCGGTAATCATGGAAGCGGCAGACTTCCTGCTAAGAAATCGTGACATTCCGCATGGACCCATTCGCATTTGTTTCACCTGCGACGAGGAGATCGGCAAAGGCCCGCAACACGTCGATCTCGAACGCCTCGGTGCGTTCGTCGGTTACACGCTCGACGGCGCCGGCCAGGGCGAAATCGAAGGCGAGACATTTTCCGCGGACAAGGCAATAGTAACGATTTCGGGCGTCAACATTCACCCGTCGATCGCCAAGGGCAGAATGGTGAATGCGATCCGACTTGCAGGACTGTTTCTCGATCGATTGCCGAAGGTCGGGCTGTCCCCCGAAACAACAAGCGGCAAGGAAGGATTCGTGCACCCCTATTCCGTCGACGGCAACGTCGCCAAAGCATCGTTGCACTTTTTGCTGCGCGATTTCGACACCGCGAAACTCGATGACCAGGAGAAGCTCTTTCAAACAATTGGAACGCAACTCGAAGAAGAGTTTCCGCCGGCAAAAGTCGAGATTACGCGGCGCAAGCAGTACCGCAACATGGCGGAGGGAATGAAAAAGGAGCCGCGAGCAATCGCTTTCGCCGAGCAGGCGATGAAGCAGGCCGGACTCGCGCCAAAATCGCTGGGACTGCGAGGCGGAACCGACGGCGCTCAATTCACTGAGCGCGGCCTGCCGACACCGAATCTCTCCACCGGCGAACACAACCCCCACTCGCCGCTGGAGTGGACATCGCTGGAAGACATGCAGGCGGCGGTCAAAGTGCTGATCGAACTAGCCAAGATCTGGGGCGCGGAAACCAAACAGCCCGATGGCCTCGCTGGCTAGATCACCGATAACTCCTTGCCCACATCGATGAACGCCTTCAACGTATGCTCCAGTTGTTCGTCCGAATGCGCTGCTGAAACTTGCATGCGTATTCGCGCTTGACCTTGCGGCACGACCGGGAAACTGAAACCGATCACATAAACTCCTTTTTCCAACAGCCGGTCGGCCATTGCAACAGCCAGCTTTGCTTCACCAAGCATGATCGGCAAAATCGGATGCGACCCCGGTTTAAGAGTGAATCCGGCCTTCTCCAGCCCGGCTCGCATCCACTGCGTACTCGACTTGAGACGGGCTCGTAGTTCATGTGCATTCGCCGCGATCTCAATCGCTTTCAACGACGCGGCACACAAAGGCGGCGGCAACGCATTCGAGAATAAGTACGGCCGTGATCGATTCCGCAGCCAATCGACGATCTCGGCTCGCCCGGTCGTCAATCCGCCGGCGGCGCCGCCCAGCGATTTGCCCAGCGTGCTCGTGATGATGTCGATGCGATCCAACACGCCCAGTTCCTCGGCGGCGCCGCGACCGGTCGGCCCGATGAACCCCGTCGCATGGCAGTCGTCAATCATCACGGCGGAATCGAACTGATCGGCAAGCGCACAGATGTCCGGCAGTTTCGCCAGGTCGCCGTCCATACTGAAGACGCTATCAGTCGCAATCAACCGAAAACGACACTCTTTGGCCTCTTCGAGGCAACGACGAAGGTCAGACATGTCGTTGTGTTTGTACCGAAAGCGCTTCGCCTTGCAGAGCCGAATGCCGTCGATGATGCTCGCGTGATTCAGTTCATCGCTGATGACGGCATCCTCGTCTCCGAGAAGGGTTTCGAACAGCCCGCCGTTGGCATCGAAACACGATGTGTACAGAATCGCATCCTGCTTTTGGAAGAAGCCGGCGATGGCCTTTTCAAGCTCTTTGTGTAGATCCTGCGTCCCGCAGATGAACCGAACGCTGGACAAGCCATAACCGTATTTGCGTAATCCTTCGTGAGCCGCTTCGACAATCGCAGGATGATTTGCGAGACCGAGATAGTTGTTCGCACAAAAATTGATGACCTCTTTGCCGCCGACTCGAATGGACGACTTCTGCGGCGACTGAATAATGCGCTCGCGCTTGTACAGGCCGGATTGCTTGAGATGTTCGAGTTGCGTTCGCAGGTGCTCGCACAGTTTCGTATCGCTCATTCTCGAGTGCTCCTAGTGATCGTTGGTCGCGGCCATTCTAGCGATTTGGACGGACGGCAGTCGTATACTTTACCGTGAGAACTCACGAGTCCATGCAAGGAAGTTCGAAATGAACGAACCGCGCCGATCCTGGTTTCGATGGTTGTCGCTGGGCATGCTTGCCTTCATCGCTGCGGTCGCAATTTCGTTGATTTGGTCCGGCCTCATTCCTCTCAGCCGCGGGATGCAGTGGTTCGGCTCCTACATCGTTGCCCTGTTAAGCACGTTGTTGTTATCGATGTGGGTGCTGCTGTTTTCAGGCCTGCGCTGGTACGTGCGATTATTGACGGTCGCTTCGTTTCCTGTGATCGTCGGCGGCGTGACTTACGGGTTGATCGGCAGTTTTCGCTTCAACGGCGACATGGAACCTGCCATTCGATGGCGTTGGCAGGCCGACCCCGAACAGGAGGTCGAGTCGCATCGACGCAATTACGATTCAGTCGCTGGCCGCTCTTGGGAACTGACGAAGATCACCGAGTCGGACTGGCCGGAGTATCGCGGGGCACAGAGGGACGGCGTAATACGTGGACCCAAGTTGGAGCGAGACTGGAAAGCGCATCCGCCGAAGTTGCTTTGGCGACAGCCATGCGGTTTGGGTTGGTCGTCGTTTGCCGTCGTTGGCGACTTCGCTGTCACGATGGAACAACGCAAGGAAAACGAAGTCGTCGTCGCTTACGATGTTGTGACCGGCAATGAAATATGGAAGTACGAACATGCCGCCAGATTTGACGAGATCATGGGCGGCATCGGCCCGCGTTCGACGCCGACAATCGCTCACGGCAATGTTCACTCGCTCGGGGCCGACGGGCATCTCGCCTGTCTCGACGGCCAGACCGGCAAGGCGAAATGGACGAAGAACATCCTCGAAGGTACAGAGAATCTGCGATGGGCGATGGCCGGTTCGCCGCTCGTCGTCGGCAATCTCGTCATCGTCAACCCCGGCAATCATCGCGAGGCTGTGCCATGGTCCGGCGTTATGGCGTTTGACTGTAATTCGGGCAGTCTCGTTTGGAAAGGCGGTTGGACCAAAGCGGGCTACAGTTCGCCGATGCGGACAACGATTCACGGCGTCGAGCAGGTCGTGCTATTCGACGGCAAGCAAGTCGCCGGCTTCGACTTGAAATCCGGCAACGAACTGTGGCAATTTCCTTGGGCCAGCACTCAGCAAGACATCAACGTCGCCCAGCCGATCGTGTTTTCCGACGGACGCGTGTTCATTTCGTCCGGCTATACGCGTGGCTGCGCCTTGTTGCAAACAAAACACAGTCAGGGCACTTGGGAAAAGACTGTCGCGATCTACGAAGCCGAGAACAAACCTCTTCGCTGCAAGTTCACCAGCCCCGTAGCATTCGGCGATTACATCTACGGGCTCGACGAGGGAATTCTCGCGTGTATTCGCGCTAAAGACGGCAAGCTGCAATGGCGTGACGGACGCTACGGACACGGGCAAGTCTTGCGTTGGGAAGATCGATTGATCGTCAGCACCGAGCGCGGCGACCTGGTGTTGGTAGCGGCCGATCCCAACGAGCACAAAGAACTGGGGCGCGTCAAGGCGATTACCAGCGACCGATGCTGGAACGTGCCTGCGGTTGCCAACGGCCGAATCCTCGTTCGCAACGAACGCGAGATGGCTTGCTTCGATTTGCGTGAGACTAAGCCTTGATCAAGACGGCCCCTTCGCCGTTGCGAAGCGTAACGCTGGTTACCGGGCCGCTCAAAGTGGCATCGGCTCGCAGCAAACGATAACTTCCGCCCAGAGCATGCGTCGTCGCCGTCGCATCGGAAAGCGTGCCTGTGCCTTTGCCCTGCATGTACGACAGCGGCTTGTAGAACACCAACGCGTTCGCATAACTGCGCTGATAGATTCGATACGAAAGCGCGGAGTTTGTCGGATCAACGCCTTCCGTGAACTTCGACCACGTGTCCGACGGCTTGCCGACGTCGTATGCGGCGGCGGCGCTCCAGTGACGTGTCCACGAGCTTGCGGGTTCGTATCCACCGTAGAACATGAGGAACGTCGAAACCGGATCGGCCAGCAAGTAGTAGTAGGCGAGTGTGGAAATCTGCGTGCGTGCGTCAGTTGGCGACCCGCCGGACGGATGACTGTCCAAGATCAGATACGGCGATGGCGACAGAAGCGACTGCCGATGTTCGATGAGTGCCGCGAGGTCTTCAAACTGTTGGCGATTGTGTGCCAGCGCTCGAATCGCAAATTCCTCGACGGAAGCCGGCGTCGTACGAATAACGGCATTGGTCTCAGCGCCGCCGCCGGACGTGTTCGGCGCCAGCCAGCGCGGTGCGATCGTGCGGCCGATGTCCGCCAGCATGCTCGCGTAACTCTCGGTGTAGTCGTTCATCGGCTCCACCGTGCTGTAATCGCGGATGGGCGATTTCCCGTGCGAATTGTCGACGAATAAACCGTCGGCGAGCGGATTTGCCTGAAGGAACCGCAAATGGTAATCGGCGGCCCAGTCCTGAACCGGAATCGCGCTTGGATTCGTGACAAAGCGCATCTGCCCGTAATACGGATAGAAGATGCGGCTTTCGTGACGGAAACGGGCGTCCTTGCCGGCGGCACGTGTCGAATACTCGCTGTCGCGCAAGTACCCGTCGCCGTCTTTGTCGGCAGCCGCGTCGAACACCGGTATGGTGCCGCTTGAACCGCCATTCGCTTTCGCGTAGTCGCGGCCGAGTATCGTTGTAGCGACCGGCGGCGTTCCTGCAGACGTCGTTCGCACACGGACAAAGTACATTAACGCCGATCCGCTCAGTCTCGCGGTTTTCCAGTCGGCGGGCGGGTCGAAGGTGATCGTACCGGAACGTGCGAAGCCGTTGGTTCCATTGGCCAGGATCGGCAACGACTTCCATGCCGTCGGCGTGCCATTCGCATCGATTGCCGTTGCATACTCAAATACGCCGGTCCAGCTCGATCCAGCGGCCTGCGACAAGTTGACGTTGATCTCGTGGAATCGATCCGGGAAGCCGACATAGATCGACTCGCCTACGGTTCCGAACGCGACGTCGCCAACGGTGGCGTCACTTGCTGCCGAGGTCAGTTTCGTCAGCGAACTCAGATTGGCACCACGGAGCACCGACCAGAACCAATTGACCGGACGCGACGAGGCGCTTGCGCCGGACCAGGCGGTCGGCTTCGCCGCGTGATAGAACGCCAGTTCGCGGTCATGGCCATTGCGGTCGGCGTACTCCAGCCAGTCCGTCAGAAGTTGCTCATACAGATTCGAGACATTTGTGTAGATCAGTTGCGGCGTGCTGGAAGAAATCGAGTCGATCGTACTGAGGTAACGAGGATGTGGAATCACCAGGTCCATGCTCTGCCGCAAAAGATTCTGCTCGTAGGTTCCCATGGGGTTGCCGCTGTACGCAAGTGCCGCGAGTCGGATGTGTGAGTAATGTCGGGGGATATTGGGTTTTGGCGGCGTGTCGTTCTGCACTCGAACCGTGACCGAGTCTTGCCCGGAGTTTCCCGCAAGATCGTGCGCTCGAACCGTAATCGTGTGCGTGCCGTTCGCCAATCCCAACGTGTCGAATGTCCATTCGTACGGCACTTGCGCGGTCGCATAGCGAAGGACGCCATTGATCAGAAACTCGACACGATCGACGCCGCCGGAATCGGTTACATCCGCTCGAACGGTTGTTCGTCCCGAGATCAACGTGGAATCGCCGGGGGCGAGAATCATTACGTTTGGCGCCGACGAATCTCCGGAAACTGCCTGCATCTCGAAGTCATCGATCGCAACGGCGCCTGCATAGGAAGCGGGGCGATGCACCCCCACTAGCCCCGATCCGACGATGGCGTCATCGGTTCGACTCAAGACACGTACCGGCAGGTCGGACCAGTTGCCGCTCGAATCGAGATACTGGCCCGTGTCCGAGCGATAGACCGCGGCTTGCACCTGATTGCCAAGAACGATGAGCTTTGCCTGCACCCATTGGCCGGACAAATAGCTATTGGACTTGATGAAACCCAACTCGGCCGTAACTCCGTTAACCACTCTTACAAGCCGCACCTGAACGCCGCGAACAATTGACAGCGCGTAGTACGATGGTGCATTGGTCGCCAGATTCGAGCCGCGCGCGATTAGCTCGCCTGGGATGAGGTTATTCAGGAGAAACGACGCGCTGACTTGCACATTTTCGGCGGAAACACCCGTGACCCAAGCCCTGCTCTGCCCCTGACTTTGGGACGCGTTCGAAACCAGGCTCTGGCTCGGGGAATTCGACCACTGATTCGATGCACCGAACGCGCCGCCATACTCGTTGGTCCATCGCGTCCAATTCGTTGGCGCCGAGCCAATAGGCGTTTGATCGAATGACTCGGTGACGCGGCCGGTGCCATAAATCGTGAAGTCGTCGAAGTGAATTTTTGCGGCAGTTTGTGCCGGTCGATGGATGCCCGCGTAGCCGTCGCCTGAAATCGCGGTGTCTGTGGCGGTAAGAGCAAACGTCGGCGCCGTCTGCCAGGTGCCAACGTTTGTCAGGTATTGTTGCGTGTCCATGCGAACGATTTCGGCCCGCAAATCATCGCCGACGGGCAACAACGATACACGGACCCACAAGCCGCTCACGTATCCGGTGGAGCGAACGCTCTGGAGAGTTGTGGAGGCGCCATCGATGACCTTCACCAGATGCGCTTGCAATCCTCGCTGAATCGAGAGCGCATAATAACTCGGCGTCGCCGTATCCAGAGACTGTCCTCGAGCCAGGATTTGGACCGGCTGCAAATTATCCAAATAGACGTAAGTCGAGACGCCATAATTTGCCGGCAGCAAATCTGCCTGCCAGGCACGCGACGTGGTCGTGCTGAGTCCCGCCGATGCGAGGCCCTGTGTGCCTGCGAAGGCCTTCTGATTCTGAACGGTGAACCCCGACTGAGCGCCATCGGTCCATTGCCGCCAGTTGCCTGGAAAAGCGCCGACCGACGTGTTTTCAAATGTTTCGAGCGACCAGACGGAGGATGGGTTTTCGCGTTCTTCAAGGCGATCGCAGCGCAGGAGAGTGCGCAGAGAGTCTTTCCTGCTCGTGCTCATCCGTGATGCTCCTCAGCGTGGTGGGCGCGAGCTGGAATCCATCCCCATGGCGCCTGTGCCGCGTTCGCGTGTGGTCCCGATCCTTCGGGATGAGTCGGCTGCCGTCAAATCGACCCTTGCCCAAGCGCAAACGCAGTCTTTCATTGGCTCGAACGATCAGGAATAGGTGCGGAGGTCGCGCGAGAGTTGAATTGAGTGATATTGGCAGAACGTGCTTTAATGACCAAACCGGAACCCACGGCAAGTCCGTCACGAATCGTGAAGTAGGCAATGTCGGTCGCTGACGGAACAACCGGTGCAATCGGCCTACTGCACTGAAATCAGGGTTCAATCGACTCGCCGTTTTCACCTACTCGCACCAATCGGATCGTCGGGAACCGCTGCCCGCCGGCTACCGGGTGGCCGGCAAGCACAACGACCAACTGTCCCGGCGCGATTACGCCGGCGGAAAGCGCGGATCGTACCGCAGATTCGAAGCGGTCTGCACCGGGTTGCAGCACGTCGGACATCACGACCGATTGCACGCCCCAAATCAACTGCATCTGCCGGGCGATATATGGGCTCGGCGCTGGAGCAACGATGGCAGCGGCGGGCCGGTGCCTCGCGACCAGACGAGCAGTTCGGCCGGAATAAGTCGGCGTCAGAATCGCGGCGGCACCCACCTCTGACGCCAGTTCGCACACTTTCTCCGTTAGATGATCGTCGATGGAACCCGGCGGCAGCGTGAGGTCATAGCGAATGTCGCCGACCAGATTTGACTCGGTCTCGCAGGCGATTCGGTCCATGCATTGAACGGCGGCCAGCGGGTATTCGCCGACCGCCGTTTCGCCGGAAAGCATTACCGCATCGGTGCCATCGTACATGGCGTTCGCGACGTCGCTGGCTTCGGCCCTCGTCGGCCGTGGATTGAGACGCATCGAATCGAGCATGTCGGTCGCGGTCACGACCGGTTTGCCCGCCGCTCTCGCCGAGGAGATGAGCGCTTTTTGAACCGTCGGAACGCGTTCGAGCGGAATCTCGACGCCCAGGTCGCCGCGCGCCACCATGATGCCGTCAAAGGCCGCGATGATCTCTGCCGCTCGCGTCACGGCCTCGGGCCGTTCCATCTTGGCGAGGATCGGAACGACCAGATCGAGTGCGGCGGCGGCGTTCCGCAGTTCACGAGCCGACGCCGCATTTCGCACAAACGACAGCGCCAGCCAGTCGACCTGAGACTGTGCCGCGATGTTCAAGGCCTCATGATCGCGCGGCGTCAACGCCGACAAGCTCAGTTCGGTATCCGGCAGATTGACGCCCTTGTTCGGCTTCAAGGTGCCGCCAATCACCACTTCTGCCACCAGCGCATCGCCATCATGCCGAACGGCCCTTAACTGCAATCGCCCGTCATCCAGCAAAATGCGTTGACCGGGACGAACGTCTCTTGTACATTCAGGCTCGGTGACAGGAATGTCGCACACTGCGCCGTCGCACGTTCCAATCGAAACCTGTTGCCCTGCCGTCAACGTAATCGAGTCGCGGAGCGGCGTGCGCAGCTTCGGGCCTGGCAAATCGCCCAGCACGGCAACCTGTCGCTGCAAGCGACTTGCTGCATCACGAACGGCGGCGATGCGGCGCAGGTGTTCCGATGCCGAACCATGCGAAAAATTCACGCGCACCACGTCCACGCCGGCCCGAATTATGTCATCCAGTACGCCGAGACGATCTGTAGCAGGCCCGATGGTTGCCACGATTCGAGTGCGACGTTGCATCTGGCTCACTCCGAGTATGAAAACAAACAGCCCGCGGCGGGTACCGCAGGCTGCTTGAAAAAACTTCATCTGATCATTACGCGCCTGCTGGGTCTTTGCCGTCAACCCACGGCCCGCCGAGTTTCTGATATTCCGGCGGTTCGACGGTGCAGCCCTTGTCGCCGCCCTTCCATCCTGCGATGTTGTTCGGCTTGCCGCGAGCCTTGCTGCGTTTTTCCCAATTGCTTGCCCAGCTCGAATCGGCCTCGACTGGTTTGCGTTGCTCCTTGTCCCAGAACAACGCCTTGCCAAAGCGGTAGCTGAGCACGCCCATATTGACGGTCGTAAAAGCGGCAGCGCCAAGCTCCGCAGTGCTCAGCGTGTCGCGATTGCGCGATCGCACGCACTCGAGGAAGTTCTCCCAGAGTGCATACGTTGCGTTGCCCTTCTTGTCGTTCTTGAAAACGTCGACCGGCGCGCCGAATCCTTCCTTCGGCTTCGACGGGCCGCCCGCGATGTTTTGGCCATACACTTCGTAGCCGGTCATGTAATCGCCGCCGCCAGTGAACTTGAGCGTTCCCAAGCGGCCGCGAATGACTTCGCCAAGTTGCGTGTCGTTGCACATCGTCGCAGAAACGATGAACTGGCAGCCCTCATCATAGTCGGCAACGACAGTGGCCACATCCGGCACGTCACGCGTGTCATATTCGAGGAAGATGCCGCCGGCGCCGACGACGCGCTTCGGATAACGAACGCCCATCGCCGCGATCAAATGCGTGGTCTGATGCACGAACAGGTCAGTGAACATGCCGCCGCCGAACGGCCAGTAACAGCGCCACTGTGCCCAAACAGCACGATCGAACGGCATCTCCTTGGCAGTGGGCCCCAACGGTTCGCCACAAATTTCAAAGCCATGTCCCAGCCACATATTCCAGTCGATCGTCTTTGGCGTCATTTCTTTCTTCAGCGGATAGTAACGCCATTGGCCGCCGATGTAATTGCGGAAGTAGCTGGTCTGGCCTTGCAGCACCTTTCCGATGTTGCCTTCGCAGATGTACTTGTTGGCAGCAGCCCAAGTCGGATCAGCCATCGATTGCACGCCGATGGTGACGACTTTGTTGTGCTTCTGCGCGGCATCAACCACTGCATGCGCTTCGGCAATCGTCTTGGTCATCGGCTTTTCGCAATAGACGTCCTTACCCGCTTCCATCGCGTCGATTGCCATACGGGCATGCCAGTGATCCGGCGTCGCGATACATACGATGTCGACGTCCTTTAGACCAAGAATGGTGCGATAATCTTTGGTCACGCGCTTCTTATCGGCGGGATCGATTTCACAACGCTTCGCCGAAGGAAACAGACCGCGGCCGAGTCCCTTGCCGAGGTCGCCGTCGCCGTCCCAAACGTCGCAAACGGCGACCGGATCGACAGCCTTGCCCGCCTTCTTCATTTGCAGGATTACGTCAATGTGTTGTTGGCAACGCCCGCCGACACCGAGAAAGGCGACTCCAAGGCGTTCATTCGCGCCATACACGCGTTGATAGGCAGTGGCCGAAAGCGCAAGCGCCGTGCCGGCGGCAGCCGTCGTTTTCAGGAAATCACGTCGATCTGCAGCTTTTCGAGTCATGATTATTCTCCAGGGAGGGTTGGGCAGTATTGTACAGAGTTTTGCGGCGTGCGTCAGCGATCGCTGCAGCCCACGGCCGCTCGCCTATGCGAGCCGCCAAACGTCGGTAGCACGAAATGGCACGACAAATGGCCAGTGCTGAAGCGGCAATCCCGCACGCTCGGGGTTCTTCGCAACGTACTCGATTGTATTCTCAATCTGCTCGATGGAATTCAAATACACGATCCACTGTTTCTCCGCCCAGCAGTGCGGCGTCTTGTGCCCGTGACTTTCGTGCTGAAAAGGCTGCATTCCGGCGTCCAGCAATGCCCGTGTGGCAGCGCCTTTCATGCAGTTCATGATGTATTCGGCATTTGCCTCGTGCCGGCCGAACACCGCGGGTACATGATCCGGCATGATCGCGCATTCCCAAACGGTCACGCCGCCTTTTGCAAACGAAACCCCAATTCCTGACGCAATAGTCTGAATCTGGTCAGCGCTGAACTGAACCGGCTTTCGTGACAACACCGCCTTTGCAGCCTCGCGTGCCTGGCGATCATGAGGAACGTGCGCCGCTGATTGGCGAGTCGTTACTTTCGTCGCCGGGCCGTGAGTGCAAAAGTGTTCGCACAGCCCGACATAGTCGGAGCCGGAGCCACGCGGATCGTTGGGCAACCAAAACCCATAGGCGCTGAAAATAATGTGGCACCCAGGACCACCGCTCGCCCTCCGCCTTGCCGTTTGTCGTTTTTGCCGCGAGCGACAGCGAGCGCTTCCCGCAATTCCCTAAAACCATTCCTTCGGGTTGTCGCTCTGGTATGTGCGAACGAAATCTTCGTCCGACTTCGTCAAGTAAATGATGCCTTCGATGAAGCTCAGAATGGGAGTGATCCCAAAGAGTCCGCCGCAAAAAAAGAGTGTCAGGATGTAGATCATTCCCGGCGTAGTCATACCGAGAATGAACTTGTGAATGCCGAGGCCCGGCAGCAGAATCGCCAACAAGGCGGCAAGCACGCGCTTCGATTCCTGTTTCGGCGCGTCAGGATGTTGAATCGACATGGAAAGCTCCGAGTTGACGTAACGATTGGGCGAATTTGAAACAAAAAAACCCGTGCATGATGTGGTTTAGCAACCGACAACATGCACGGGTAGTGCCGCCGGAAATCAGATTAGAACCACTGTTTCGGGTTCTCAGACTGGTACAAGCGGATGAATTCTTCGTCGGTCTTGGTCAGGTAAATGATGCCTTCGATCAAGCCGATGATGCCGGTCGCGCCGCAGGTCACTACCGTCAATACGAGCGTGATGATTCCAGGTGTCGGCATGCCGAGGTAGAATTTGTGCACGCCGAAACCACCAAGGAGAATGGCCAGGATCCCGGCCACCGTTTTCTTAGATTCTTGGCCCGAACCAGAAGACATGTTTTTTGCTCCGTGTCAAAAGACGATGAAACACCGATTCACAATGGTGTTCTTTTCCACGGGCTCGCCAACGCAACGAGCCCCTTCAATCAGGCGTCTGCTTTCATGCTCGGAATCACCCAAGGCAGCCAACACAGGCAAGGGCCTGTTAGCAGCAGCAAAACGATGAACACGATGAGTCCAGTTTGATTGAGACCTGCAAAGACATTTTTGTTTTCGCCAGCCATAAGACTGACTCCAGTACAGCGCAAGGGTTGACGATCGAGTGGCCTCGTTTTTCTACCTACGCTTCGGCGCAGACGCAAGCAGATTTGCCGTCAAAACCGGATTTTTCACATAGTCCGATCAATCGGAGGTCAGAGGGTAGCCTTTATCCCGCCAATCGCGGATGCCGCCGTCCATCGAAATCACGTTGGCATAGCCCATCTGTCGCAAATTGTCGGCCGCCAGGACCGACCGGAAGCCGCCGCCGCAATAAAGTACGATTTCAACGGCTGTATCGGGTACAACGGTTTCAATGTCCCGTTCGATGATGCCTTTGCCGAGATGCTTGGCGCCGGGCAAGTGATCCTTGGCGAATTCCGACTCTTCGCGCACGTCGATCAGCAGCAATTTTTCGCCTTTATCCATACGAGACTTGACTGCGTCCACGGTCGTTTCCTCGACTCGTTTTCGGGCCGCTTCCACCAACTGCAGGAACCGAGGTGCGTGCTTGGCCATCACTTCTCCATCTCAATTGAAAGCCGGCCGGCGACGATCTTGCAACTCGCGCGACGCATCGGCTAAATCGGCCGGCCCAGAATGAACCGATGCGGGTCAACTTGCGAGCGCAGGATTTCGAGCTCGTGACTTGCAGGTGCAAGAGTCGTTGACAGCGTATTGGCTACTTCCAGCTCAAAGCTGGTATTTTCGCGAACTTTTTCAAGCGAAATGCCAGGATGCAGGCTCAGGACCTCCATCCGCTTGTTGCTCGCCGAATAACCCATCACCGCCAGATCCGTCACGACGCGATACGGCCCAGTGCCGGGCGGCAGCCCCGCCGCTTCACGTGCGCCTGCACCCGTCAGGTAACCAGGCGTGGTAAGAAAATCCACTTTGGCCACAAATCGACGAGGATCGTGCTTCGTGACGACCAGCGTTCGCCAGCACAAGCTCGCCAAATCACAGGCGCCGCCGCTGCCCGGCAAGCGAACTTTGGGTCGGGCGTGACTGCCGATCACGGTCGAATTCAGATTTCCATATGGGTCAATCTGAGCGCCGCCGAGGAACGTGTAATCGATCAGCCCTCGCTGGCAAAACTGCATGATCTCGGCCATGCTCGATGCCAGCAAGCCGCGATGAAAAGTACGTGAGTCGCCGACGCTGATCGGCATAGTAGGCAACTGCGGCGCCACGCCGCCGGCCTCAAACAGTACGACGAGATTCGGCGCATGCGTCTTCTGCGCGAGCATCGCCACGGCGCACGGCACGCCGGTGCCGACGACAACAGTCTTGCCGTCTTCGAGCGCCCGAGCAGCGCTGCAGATCATCAGTTCGGCGGCAGAGTATTGCATCATGATTCCTGTCGTAGCTACACACCAAGCAACAATTCTTGTCGCCGCAGTTGCTGCATCCTCGGCAGGCCGCCGCACAGGTTCAGATACTCAGCAAAGTCCTTGACGCCGAAGACATGTGACTGCAAGAACCGCAAATATTGATCCATGTCTTTTTCGACGTCGATCCATCGCTTCAGGTGTTCTTCATCGGAGAAATACTCGCCGGGCATATTACCCGGATAGCTGCCGAAAGGAACTTCGCACACCGCATCGACACAGAAAAAAGGAATCGCGGTGCGGTTCGGGTCGTTTCGGAAAACTTCGTCCGACACCAACCGTTCGCAGGTGATGATCAATCGTTTGGCGGCGCGGCCAAGCTCCACGTCAGCGACGGTCGTGCCGCGAATATGGCAGTTGCCATACTTGTCGGCCTCATGCACATGGATCGCCGCCACGTCGGGATACAGCGCCGGAATCGCCACCAGTGTGACGCCGGTAAACGGGCACTGAATGGTCTTCGCGGCACTGAAGCGAAACGTGTCGGTACCTAGCATCGTTCGTGCCGGCAAGAACGGCAACCCCATCGCCGCTGCCTGGAAACGAACGGCCAACGCGTAGTTGGTCCATTCGGTCACTTCCACATCGCCGGTTTCGACGACGCGCCGGGCGTGCGGCGAGAGTCCCCGTGCTTCGAGGCCGACGATGTATGCACTGTCCACTCGCGCGAGCGTCTTACCGCGCCCGGTAAGATTGCCGGCGCACAGCAACTGAAAGTCGTGTGTTGCCGTGTGTCCGGCGAAAGATAGATTCTGCTTCTTCTGCCGGAGGATTTCATGGACAACCGAGGTTGGAATGCGGTTTGTGCCGAAACCGCCGGCACACAGGTAGTCGCCGTCGTGAACGAGGCGAGCGACCGCATCAGCGACGGTAGTCACCTTGTCACAAAGCGATCGCGACTTCTTCGAGAATGCCTCACGCGCTTTGTCAGATGAAGGATCGGCGAAAAGAACTCCCTGACCGGCAACGTGTTGATCCATAGCCGATGGTCTCGATCGAGTCGGATTCATGAGCGGATTAGCGAGTTTCAAAGTCGTGCAGCAACTGCCGAAACCGAGGATCGCGGCGGACGAATTCAAGGTCGCGATCCTGCTTCATATACCGGAAATCGCGGTAACCCAGTTCAATAGCACGGCGCAACGATTTCAGCGCCTGTTCCGCCTGACGCATGAGCGCGTAACTGCATGCCAAATTGTAATGAGCCAAACAGTCTTCCGGCCTGAGTTGAATCAACTTCTTGTCGACCGACATCCCCTCCGAAATGCGCCCTTTCAACGTGAGATTGTTGCCGTGGGCTCGAAGCACCTCAACGTAACCCGGCTGCCTCTCCAACAATGATTCGAAGAAGGCGATTTCAAAATCAAGTTGACTCTGCTCACAGAGACTCGCCAGAGGCACTTCCGAAGTTTGCGCCGGCTGAGAATGTTGCTCAAAACTGGACATGTGAATTGCCCCGGATCGCATTTCGTCGCACGGCCTGCGGGCTGTTGACTGCAGCGCGAAAACCCAACTCGGAGTATACCGTGAGCCAGGCGATCCTGCAAAGGGTGGTTCCAATGTGCAGGAAGTTTTTTCAAAGAGGGGGAGTATCCAGGATCAGCTGCCAATCGGCGGAGGTTTCCGGTGCTTGAATGCACAACGCAAAACGCCGCGGGCATACCGCGGCGTCCGGCATTTTTGAGTTGGTATGGTTCTATCAAGAACCTGGGTCAATCGTCGTCATCATCATCGTCGTCATCGTCATCATCGTCGTCATCATCATCGTCGTCATCGTCATCGTCATCTAAGTCGTCGAAGTCCTCATCGTCGTCGAAGTCTTCATCGTCGTCGATGTCTTCATCGTCGTCGAAGTCTTCATCGTCGTCGATGTCCTCGAAATCATCATCATCGAGGTCGGCTTCGTCGCCTTCCTTATCATCTTCTTCATCGCCGTCGTCATCATCCTCTTCGTCATCATCGTCATCGTCATCGTCTTCATCATCGGCGTTGCGAAGACTGGACTTGTACAGCTCTTCAATAGTTTCAGGCAAAGCGCAGGGCAGCCACCAAGGTGAATCGCCCCGCTCGAGAAGCTCTTTGGGGATCAACGTTGTGCTGCCGAAGGCCATTCGAAAGTCCTCTTAGAGTCAAGTTTCGTGGGATCAACTCGGTCTAACACCGGCATAATCGCCGCATTGTCAGCATCAGCGTAACGCCGGTTGAATGCTGTCGCTAGTGTTAATGAAACCGCAAAAAACCGTCGAGTCCTATTGCATCTGATAACACAAAAAACCTTGCCCAAATCCTCAAGCGATTCGCTTCTTAGTGAACTTGTCCCAGGTTGTCAAGCCGCCCAAATCTGTTTTCTTTTTTTTCCCCGACGGCACTCACTGAGCATACCGGCCTTCCATGTTTCGTTGCCGCCGCGGCATCGATTTGCCGGTCCAGAGCGCTGCTGTTTTGAGCTTCGACAGATACAGTATGTTGATTCGCAAATTGGCGGGGCTATTTCGATGGATCGACCCGGAAATCTTGGTGATCTTCGTGCAAGCGGATACAAACCGTGCGGTGTAAAATCGGAAATGCGCCGCAATCTCATTGGCAAAATTCGCGAAGGCAGACCGCTCTTTCCAACGATTCTCGGCTACGACGAAACCGTCATTCCCCAGGTGGTCAACGGCATACTTGCCCGCCACGACATGCTTTTCCTTGGACTTCGCGGCCAAGCCAAGACTCGCATGCTGCGACTGCTCGTGAATTTCCTGGATGAAGTGATTCCAATTGTCGAAGGCAGCGAAATCAACGACGACCCGTTTGCGCCTTTGTCGCATTTCGCTCGTGAGCGGGTAGCGAGAGAAGGCGAAGCTACACCGATTGCGTGGATAAGCCGTGAACGGCGCTACCAAGAGAAACTGGCGACGCCGGATGTGACGATCGCCGACCTCATCGGCGAAGTAGATATGATCAAGCATGCTCAGGGAAGGTATTTGAGCAACGTGGAGATCATGCACTTTGGGCTGGTGCCGCGTGCGAATCGGGGCATCTTCTGCTTGAATGAGCTGCCGGACTTGGCGCCTAAGATTCAAGTCGGCTTATTCAATGTTTTGGAGGAGCGAGACATCCAGATTCGCGGCTTTCCGATCCGCCTCGAATTGGACCTGTGCCTGGTCTTTAGCGCCAATCCGGAGGATTACACGAATCGCGGCCGGATCGTTACGCCGCTCAAAGACCGGATCGGCAGCGTAATTCGGACCCACTACCCTCTGTCGCGGGACATGGGAATTCAAATTACCGATGCAAACGCCTGGACCAATCGGGACCATACCCGTGTCTTCGTTCCTCGATTCATGAAAGAAATCGTTGAAGAAATCGCCCGGCAGGCACGGCGAAGCCCTGCGGTAAATCAGCAGTCAGGCGTCAGCGCGCGAATGTCGATTGCGAATATGGAAACATTAGTTTCCAACACCGAACAGCGTGCACTGCTGACCGGCGAGACGATTTCTTGCCCTCGTATGAGCGACTTGGCCAATCTCAAGGCGTCCTCACGCGGCAAGATCGAGTTGACGATGTCGGAAGAAGACGGCAGCGAAGATCGAGTAATCGAACAGATCTTCGGTGAAGCGGTGAAAAAGGTGTTTCACGAGTATTTCGATGTGAAGAAATTCAAACCTGTCGTTGAGTGGTTCGAAGCCGGCAAGGCACTCGAAGTCAGCGACCGAATTCCAAGCACTGCCTACGCCGCTATGGTTGAAAAGATTCCATTACTTAAGGAACCGGCGCAGCATTTGGAACGACTCGGGGAATCCGGCGGGCCGCCGGAAGCAGGACCGGCGCTTGAAGCCAGCGTGATAGAATTCATACTCGAGGGACTGCACGTCGAGAATCGACTGACAAAGCACCAGAAGTCGGGAGTCAACGTATTTCGTCGATAGGGAGACCGGACTGCATGCTATTTGCGAATCTGAATCCTTGGACGGACCGTTTTCGGGACGACGGGCCCATTTATGCGGAGACGATCCGTTATGAAGAGCTTCAGCTTAGCGGTCTCATCGTCGAGCCGTGGAACGCGGCAACAGCAATGGCCTTTGTCGCGATTGTTGTCGCCTGGGTCATCCGACTCCGTGGCCGTTTTCGACAACATCCGTTTTTGATGATCTGCCTGCCCTTGTTGCTGCTGGGCGGTGTTGGTGGGACGCTCTATCACGGCCTGCGGCGCTCCAGTTTCTTCCTGGTGATGGACGTTTTGCCCATTGTCTTTCTGGTCCTCGCAGGCAGCGTTTATCTTTGGATTCGTATGCGGCCGCCAAAGTGGGTAGTGCCGTCGTTGATCGGAATTTTTGCAATTGGTTCGGCTCTGTCGTGGGTCTTCAAGTCACATGTCGCGATCAACATTCAGTACGTCATGTTAGCGGTCTCAGTGATCGTTCCGGTCGTGATCGTGCTGGTGAAGATGAAGTTTCGACACATTGGCCTGATCCGGTGGACGTTGATTACGTTCGGCTTTGCCATCCTGTTTCGTTTTCTCGATCCACTTCGTCCCCCTATTCTGCCGATGGGAACGCATTGGCTGTGGCATCTGGGTGGTGCAGCAGCGACTCAGTTCCTCGCTGAGTATTTTTACCGACTCGAACGTGAAGAAATTCCAAGACTTACATTTGGTTCGGCTGCCGCGTAAAGGCATCATGGCGTTGTGCAAACTCGTGACTGCAAAACGATAGCACCGTTGAGCCTGAGGCGGTTGCGACATAAGATGATAATTGCGATCCGGTATTGCAAGAATAAGTGGGTCAGGATAATTCATACTCCCCCTGCCAATCATGCAAAGCAATTACAACGGCATCCACGTGCAGGCGGGCTTTCAGGAGTCTTCTGTTTATGCAAGCGACGCAGCCGCCCCCTTCGGCAAAAACAAGCACCAAGGTTCAGGAACGACTTGATTCGGCAATCGTTCGATTCTGCGGCGATTCCGGCGACGGCATGCAAGTCGTCGGCGGGCAGCTCACGAACACTTCGGCTGCGTTCGGCAACGACGTAAGCACCTTCCCGGATTTCCCTGCCGAAATCCGCGCTCCTGCGGGCACGCTAGCCGGCGTCAGCGGTTTCCAGTTGCATTTTTCCAGCAACGACATCTTCACGCCGGGCGACCAGGTGGACACGCTTGTGGTCATGAATCCGGCGGCGCTCAAGACCAACATCGCCGACTTGAAGCGCGGCGGCGTGTTGATCGTCAACGAGGACGAATTCGACAAGTCGAATTTGAGCAAGGCCGGATACGAATTCAATCCGCTTGACTTGCCCGAGATGTCAAGCCGATACGACCTGCACAAGGTTCAAATGACCCGGCTGGCCAAAGACTCCGTGGAAGGATTGGGCCTGTCGCCCAAGGAAGCAGCGCGATGCAAGAACTTCTTTGCGTTGGGCTTGGTGTACTGGCTGTATGAACGCGATTGCAAAATCACGGAACAGTGGATTCGGGATCGTTACAAGAAGAATCAAAAGATTGTCGAAGCAAACCTTCGAGCGTTGATGGGCGGTTTCAACTTTGGCGACTCCACCGAAGCTTTCAAGACGCACTTTGTCGTTCCGCGAGCAAAATTGCCGGCCGGCAAGTACCGCAGCATCATGGGCAACGAAGCGACTGCTTGGGGCCTGGTTGCCGCCGCGAAACTGGCCGGAAAAGGGCTGTTTTTTGCCGGCTACCCGATCACGCCTGCAAGCGACATTTTGCACCGGCTTTCCGAACTCAAGAACTTCAACGTCCGTACTTTCCAAGCGGAAGATGAAATCGCCGCCATGGCGTCCGTTTGCGGCGCAGCGTATGCCGGCGAGATTTCCGTTACTGCCAGCAGCGGCCCGGGCATCCTGCTCAAAGCCGAAGCGATGAATCTCGGGGTGATGACCGAATTGCCTATGGTCATCATCGACGTGCAACGCGGCGGACCCAGCACCGGTTTGCCTACCAAGACAGAACAAGCGGATCTGTTGATGACGATGTTTGGCCGCAACAGTGATAGTCAGGTGCCTATTGTGGCCGCTGCAAGTCCCGGTGATTGCTTTGCGATGGCTCAAGAAGCCGTTCGACTGGCGATCGAATTCATGACGCCCGTGATTTTTTTGACCGACGGATACCTTGCCAACGGCTCAGAACCCTGGCGGATACCGAAGTTTGCAGATCTTCCGCCAATTACCGTTCGGCATCCGGCGCCGCTGACAAATGGTCAAGCCGATGAAGCGACATTCCTGCCTTATGCACGTGACCACCGGCTGGTGCGACCGTGGGCGGTTCCTGGTACGCCGGGCCTGGAGCACCGCATCGGCGGCATTGAGAAAAAGGACGGCACCGGCAACATCGACTATTCGCCTGAAAACCACCAGCACATGACGCTGACGCGTGCGGCCAAGGTCGCGAACGTCGCCGATGCGATTCCGCTGCAGGACGTTTTTGGACCAGCGACCGGTAAGCTGTTGGTCGTGAGTTGGGGTGGAACATTTGGATCCGTGCGAGCAGCAGTCGAGCAGGCCCAATCGAACGGCATGTCGATTGCGCATGCCCACCTGCGATACTTGAATCCGTTTCCAAAGAACATCGGCGAACTCTTGAAGAAGTATGACCGAGTACTGGTGCCCGAACTCAATAGCGGTCAATTGTCGTTATTGCTTCGCGCCAAGTTCCTAGTCGATGTGCAAAGTTTCAACAAAGTGGCCGGCAAGCCCTTCCTGATTCGGGAACTGACGGCCAAGTTCGAAGAACTACTGAAATAGAACCGATCAGGCGACGGCTGGGGCCGGGCGCGATCATTCATACGAGGAGCATTGGACTAATGTCTACGAGTGCAAGTTTGACTGTGTTGAAGCCGGAGGATTTTGCTAGCGATCAGCCGATTCGTTGGTGCCCGCGTTGCGGCGACTACTCGATCCTGGCGCAGATGAAGAAGGTGCTTCCGACGCTGGGAATTCCTCGCGAAAAGTTCGTATTCGTTTCGGGCATCGGGTGCTCCAGCCGCTTCCCCTATTACATGAACACCTACGGTTTTCACAGCATTCACGGCCGTGCGCCGGCTGTGGCCACCGGCATCAAAGTCACGCGGCCCGACCTTCAGGTTTGGGTCATCACCGGCGACGGCGACGCTCTTTCCATCGGCGGCAACCACTTCCTGCACGTGCTGCGCCGCAACCTCGACGTCAAAGTGATCCTGTTCAACAACCAGATTTACGGCCTTACGAAAGGTCAGTATTCACCAACCAGCCCGATCGGCAAAAAGTCTTACAGCACGCCGATGGGCTCGGTCGATAACCCGATTTCGCCGCTGGCCTTCGCACTCGGTTGCGAAGCGACGTTTGTCGCGCGGTCGGTCGATATCGACATTCAGCACTTGACGGCGACTTTGGAGCGTGCCGCGAAACACAAGGGCACCGCATTTGTCGAAGTTTACCAGGACTGCAATGTCTTCAACTCCGGCGCCTTCGAGTACGCTCAGGATCGAGCGCAACGCCATGACAACGTGATCTACCTCGAACACGGTAAGCCAATGATCTTTGGCAAAGATCGCAGGAAAGGCCTGCGATTGAATGGCACACGTCCGGAAGTCGTTGAACTTGGCAAGGGCATCAATGAAGACGATCTGCTCTTTCATGATGAACAAGCCGCCGATCCCGGCATCGCCTTCATGCTCGGCCGCCTGAAGAGGCCGGACTTCCCGGAACCGGTCGGCGTCTTCCGCGCCATCCACCGACCCACGTACGACGAGATGACGAATCAACAGGTCGCAGCCGCCATCGCCAAGCAAGGGCACGGGGATATGGACGAACTATTCAACAGCGGCGACACATGGGTCGTGGACTAGTCAAACGAGCATCATCCGGCCAGCCACTCCGCCAGGCGCGTCAGGCCCTGGCGGATTTGATCGTCGCTCGTGGCGAAAGAAAGTCTCGCAAACCCTTCGCATCCAAAGGCCGATCCCTGTACGAGATTGACGTGGGCCGCTTCTAGTGCCGCAGCGCAAAAGGCGGCCGAATCATTAACTGGCCCGCCCTTGATTGCTTTGCCGAAGTACTTCGACACGTCAAAGAAGACGTAAAACGCACCAGTCGGCTTCGGATAGGTAATGCCGGGGATGCGATCTAAGAGACCGCACGCTAACTCTCGACGTCGTTTGAATTCGGATCGCATTGACGCGACGCAGTCTTGAGGACCATTCAAAGCGGCAATGAGCGCATGTTGCGAAATGCTGCTGGGGCAACTCGTCTGCTGGCTCTGGATATTGCCCATCGCCGTGATGATAGCCTTTGGCCCCGCCGCCCACCCCATCCGCCAGCCGGTCATAGCATAGCTTTTGCTGGCGCCGCTCACCGTGATCGTACGGTCAGCAAGCCCAGGCCGAAGCGTCGCAAAACAGGTCGGCTTGGCGTCTCCGTAAGTCAATTGCTCGTAGATTTCGTCGCTCAGTACGGTCAGTGAACTTTCCAGAACCACGTCGGCAATCTGCTCCAGTTCACGCCGCGTGTAAGTGACGCCGGTCGGATTACACGGAGAATTGATCATCAAAAGCTTTGACCGAGGCGTGATCGCACTCCTAAGCTGTGCCGGCGACATTTTGAATCCCGACTTCGGCGATGTATGCACGAGAATTGCTTTCGCGCCCGTCATTTCGACGAGTTCGCTATAACTGACCCAGTACGGCGTTGGGATGACGACTTCGTCGCCGGGGCCTACGGTTGCTTCAAGCGTGTTGTGCAGCGAGTGTTTGGCGCCGTTGGAAACGAGCACTTGCTCCGGCGTCAACTTGAATCCGTGGTAGCGTTCGTACCATGCGACGATGGCTTTACGCACTTCAGGGATGCCGGCCGTCGGCGTGTAATGCGTATGGCCGGCCTTCATCGCCGCAGTCGCAGCTGCACATATGTGCTCCGGCGTGTTGAAATCAGGCTCGCCGACGCTGAAGTCGAAAACATGTGTGCCGGCTGCTTTCAGTTGCCTCGCCTTCGCGGCGGCGGCAAGCGTTGCAGATGGTTGAACCGATGCGGCCAGCTTCGATAGCGGAATCATGATTCAAAAGCCTCACAGTTTCATGGATCGAGCGGTATCTTACCGGAATGCCCCGCGTCACGGACAGGGTTAGCGCGAGGTCAATCGTGCATATTGCTCATTTCGTGCAACGCTATCCTCCGGCCTTGGGAGGCTCCGAGTCGTACTTCCAGCGACTGAGCCGCTACTTCGCCGCACAAGGCCACAACGTGACTGTGTGGACAACGACGGCAATTGATTTGGAAGCGTTTTGGTCACAGAGAGCCCAGAGCCTCACCGCTGACACGATAATGGATGGCGAGGTTCGCGTTCGTCGTTTCGCCGTTTGGCGATGGCCGCTCCGCCGCTACATTCTAAAAGCCCTCAGTCTCTTTCCTGCACCAACCTGGCAGGCCTTGACGTTGCCGGCAAACCCCATCTCGCCTGACATGTGGAAGGCAGCCGGCCGTGACATGGAACCGTGCGACATGGTTCACGCGGCTGCATTTCCTTACGCCTTCCCAATTGCATGCGCACGCCGGCTCGCACAACGGCGCGGTGTGCCGTTTGTGCTTACGCCGTTCCTGCATCTCGGCGATCCGGCCGATGCCACAAATCGAATGCGCCGCTCCTATTTGTCTCGTCCTTTGCTCCATCTGCTCAAGTCTGCTGATCGAGTAATGGTGCAGACGCCGTCAGAGCGCCGTGCCGTCATCGAATCCGGCATCGCGGAGGATCGGGTCGTCTTGCAAGGGCTAGGCGTTGATTCGGCCGATTGTACCGGCGGAAGCCGCGCACTGGCGAGACAGAATTGGGGAATAACGGAATCGGAAGTTGTCGTCGGCCATCTCGCCAACCTCAGCTTTGAGAAAGGCACGATCGATTTGCTTCGTGCCGCTCAAACACTATGGGAGAGCGGCCAAAAGTTCCGCGTTGTTCTGGCAGGCCCGGATATGGGCAACTTTCGTCGATTCTGGGAGTCGTATGGGATGAAGGATCGGGTCGTGAAATTGGGCGTGCTCGACGATCAGCAAAAACGCGAGTTCTTCGCGGCCATCGACATATTCGCGTTACCGAGCCGGTCCGACTCCTTTGGGCTCGTACTTCTGGAAGCGTGGGCAAACCGAGTTCCAAACATTGCCTATCGTGCAGGCGGCGTGGCCGACTTGATTCAGCACGATTTGGATGGGATACTGGTTACTTGCGGAGAAGTGCCGGAACTTGCGGCGGGTTTGAAACGTCTCATCGCGAATCCTGATCGCCGGAGAATACTCGGGAATTGCGGTCACGAACGTGTTGCTAAGGATTTTCGCTGGCGCGACAAACTGAGTATTGTTCAAACTGAATATGATTGCCTGAAACGTCAGTTGGCTTCGGCAGTTTCAAAAAGTCGTTGATTTGCGATCTGATCAACGCGACCAGTTTTGGGAGCATCCAATGGCGAAGTCCAGGAAGTCATTTTTGGGCAAGAAACTGTTAGAAACTTGCGGCTCGAAACTCAAGGAGCCCGAGCGATCGAAGCCGCGTACCGATTTTCCAAGGCAACGAGAGATGTACGTTGCAACGGTTCGCAAGGGGAAGATTCGAAGCTGTTTGGCATAATACCTCTAAGGGAGCAGACAATGCAAATCGGAGCCCGCAATCGGATCGAAGGGGAAGTGACGGAAATCAAACGCGGCGCCGTGATGTGTCAGGTGAAAGTGCGCATCGTCGGCAATGCCATGATGGAATCCGTGATGACATGCGACTCGGTCGACGACATCAAGCTCAAAGTCGGAGACAAAGTGCGCGTAGCCGTCAAAGCGGTGAACGTTCTGCTGCTGAAGGACTGACAAAGGATCACGGACTGCCGAAATCGTCGGGCTGTTCAACGATCGAAACGGACAAGCGAATCTTCTTTCCGTCACGTACGACTTCGAAGTCACTTGGCGATCGTAGCGGCAGTCCGGCGACGATACGTTGCAAATCGCGGCCGTCTTTCACTGTGTTGCCCGCAATCGAAACGATGACATCACCGACTTTCATTCCTCCTTGTGACGCCGGCGTACGGTCGAGCACGCGAGTCGTCATAACGCCGTGCTTTAGTCCAAGTTTTGCGGCTGCGTCTGGGTCGAGGTCCTTGATCTGCACTCCCAGATAACCCCGCTTTACGACGCCATCGCGAAGGAGTTGCTCCATCACGGACTTGGCGAGGTTGCTAGAAATCGCCAGCCCAACGCCGGAGAAACCACCACTACGACTCTTGATGGCGGCTGTGACGCCGATCACTTTGCCCTCGAGATTGACAAGCGGGCCGCCGCTATTGCCCGGGTTGATTGCTGCATCGGTCTGCAGGAAATCTTCGTACATGTTGAGGCGCAGGTTGCGGCCCTTGGCGCTGACGATGCCCGAAGTGACCGATCCCGTCAGGCCGAACGGAGCGCCGAGCGCGAGGACACGGTCGCCGATCTCCATGTGGTCGCTGTTGGCGTATTCGAGAAACGGCAACAGCTTTCCCGCCTGGATACGTACGATTGCCAGGTCGGTCTTCTTGTCGGCGATAATGTCTCTCGTTGCAAATTTGCGGCCGTCCAGCAAGTGGACTTCGACTTCGTCGGCGCCTTCAACAACATGATAATTCGTAATGATCGTGCCCTTGGGATCGACGATCCAGCCGGAGCCAAATCCAAGATTCTCATCCGGCGCAGAGTCGCGACGCCGCTCCATGTCTTCGATGAATCGGCGAGTATCCGGCGGAAGCTGATCGAAGTTATCGGGCCTTCGCCTCGGGGCCGGCTTTTTTGCCTTCGCCTCGATGCTCACAACCGCAGGGAGCACATTCTTAACCACTTCCCGATACGAAGTTAGTTCCTTGGTCGCCGGAATTGGCTTGCCGGCGTCCTGCCCCACCGAACTGCTGCTGAAAAAAAATGATCCGACGACCATTCCAATTCCGAGCAGGCTCAATGCCATAACCCATGTCTTCGTGCGTTGCATGGCCGGCCACTCCTCATTTAGGCTTACCTCTCACCTCCATGATACTTGGCAATCGTTCGATTGCGAAGGAGCTTTTCTGGACCATTGAATGGAACGAGACTACCTTGACCGGCCGTCCATTTTCTGTGCAGGTTCAAACGCCGCAACATCTTGTTACAGTGCTTCCGACTGAGTAGAAAAGCGTCGATTCCATACAAGTTGAGAATTATCAATGCCTTTGCTCTATCTGACGGAAGATGACGTACGCCAGGTCTTAACCATGGAAATGGCACTGGAAGCAGTCGAGATTGGGCTGAAGAAAGTAGCCATCGACGAGGCCGTCAACGTTCCACGAACCCGATGCCAGACTGATCATTCGATTCTGCATGTGCTCTCGGCCGCCGGCAAAACACTCGGTTTTCTCGGTTTCAAGGCCTATGTCACCAACCGGCGCGGCAATCGCTTTCATTTTCATTTGTACGATGGAAAGACCGGCGAGCACGTCTCATGGATGCAGGCCGACCATTTGGGCCAGGTTCGGACCGGAGCCGCGAGCGGCGTCGCCACCAAGCACCTCGCGCGGCCGGATGCCGCCACGGTCGGCATTTTCGGCAGCGGCAAACAGGCTCGAACGCAGATCATAGCAATGTGCAAGGTTCGGTCCATTACCCGAATCCATGTGTTCAGCCCCAATGAGGAACGCCGAAAGAACTTCGCAACGGAGATGACGGAACTCTGCAAGGTAGATGTGGTGCCCGTGTCAACGCCGGAGGAAGCAGCACGCAATATGGACATCGTCATCACGGCTACCAGTGCGCGCGATCCCGTGCTGCAAGGCGATTGGATCGGCCAGGGAACTCATCTCAACATCATCGGGTCCAATTTTCTCGGCAAGGCGGAAGTCGATCGTGCGACAGTTCGCAAATCGCAACGAATTGTGGTGGATTCGAAAGACCAGGCACGCTTGGAAGCCGGCGACTTGATGCCCGCCGTTGAGGAAGGGCAGGTTCATTGGGCCGACGTGCATGAACTGGGGCAAATCGTCGCCGGCCGATTTGTCGGCCGCGAGAATCCGCAGCAAATCACCCTATTCAAGTCACTCGGCATCGGTATCGAAGATGTCGCGACCGCAGCCCGCGTCTATGCAAAGGCGAAAGAGGCAGGCATCGGCAAAATACTGGACGTGTAAGCCCTAATAGCCCGCGGCCTTGCCGATGATTCGTTTGTCAGCCGCACCATTATACGTGCCGGTCTTCGGATCAATCCAAATCGAGTGTGCGTCTCCTTGTTTTGCAAACGCGGCCCGATGGCCAAGCTGTTTCAGCGGGCCGACCAGCTTCTCCGTTTCCGCAGTACGGTCAAATTTGATCTCGTCGGGGAACCACTGGTGATGCTGCCTCGGTGCGTCTACTGCCGCTTGCACATCCATGTTGAAGTCGATCACGTTGACGACCACGCAAAGCACCGTGTTGATAATCGTGCGGCTTCCCGGGCTGCCTGTAATCAAGAACGGCTTTCCGTTCTTAGCGATAATCGTGGGCGTTTGCGAGCTAAGCATGCGTTTGCCGGGTGCAATGACGTTTGGCGGAGTCCCGATGCCGCCCTTGTGATCGGTGACGCCCGGCCTCCAGTTGAAGTCCGACATTTCGTTATTGAGCAGAAAGCCCGCGCCGCGAACGACAATCTTCGAACCGTAGCTATGTTCAAGCGTGTACGTGTTCGAGACGGCCATACCATCCTTGTCGATCACTGAGAAATGCGTTGTATTATCTCCTTCCGGCGCCAACGGGATGTCGGATGCAAGTTTTTCACTTGGCGTCGCCCGTTCCAAATTGATGCCGCGAGACAATTCCAATGCATAGTCCTTGGTCGTAAGGTGCGTCGGGATCTTTGTGAAATCCGGATCGCCCATGTGTCTGGCTCGATCACAAAAACCACGCTTCATGGCTTCCGCCATCAGATGTGCTGTTCGCGGCGACCAACGGCCCTCTTTCTTCAAGTCGAATTGTTCGAGGATATTGAGCATCTGAATCAGGCATGTGCCGCCGGAACTGGGCGGCGGCGGAGCGTATACGTCAAACCCACGATAGGTCCCATGCAACGCGACTCGCTCCCTCGCTTCGTACGATTGCAAATCCTTGGAAGTAATCAGCCCGTTGCCGCTTTTCATTTCCCGCACAATCTGATCGGCGACGGCGCCGGTGTAAAAGGCATCAGGCCCGCCGTCCGCGATGAGCCGCAGTGTTTTGGCGAGATCGGGCTGTACAAGAATGTCGCCCGGCTTCCAAACCTCGGTCCCAGCGTTCTTGCCAAATACCCGCTGCAACTCCGTGAACTCCTTGGATTTTGCAAGAAGTTCGTTCAAAGATCGCGCCGTCCAGGGATCGACAATAAACCCTTCGGCAGCGAGCCGTACAGCCGGCTCCACGAGTTTCTTCCAAGGGAGCTTGCCATGCTTGCGATGGGCCAGCGCGAGGCCTCTGACCGTGCCGGGAACGCCGACTACGTTGTGTGCGTATGTTGTTTTTTGTTTGACAAACATGTCCGCCGCAGCAGCCGCAGGCGCCGTTTCACGATAATCAAAAACGGCTGATTGACCGTCCCTGGGATGTACGAGCATGAATCCGCCGCCGCCGATGTTGCCGGCAGCGGGATATGTCACGGCCAACGCAAACGCGGTGGCAACCGCTGCGTCAACTGCATTGCCTCCCTGTTTCAAGATCGCGACGCCGACATCAGTCGCCGGCGGCGACACGGAAACGACCATCCCGTTCTTTCCGACGACCGGCGCTTCAGCAGAAAGCGCCGGACTCGCCAAGATCAAACAAGCGACAAGTGACATCAGACTGCGAAGTTTCATATTCGAGATTCCCGGCCACATGGAACGATTAGCCTTGATTCCGCGTTGATCGTACAGGTTGAAAGGCGAAACGCAAACACATTCGCCGCCGGTGCCTTCATTCGGTCGCACTGCATATATTGAGGCGTAACGACAAGTCGTTGTCAAACCGGAAGAGGACTGCTCCGTGAACTCTGATTACGTTTTGAAACATCCCGAATCGGTCAGCAGCCCTTCCCTGCTCTTTTATCGCAGTTTGATTCAGCAGAACATTCTGAGGGCAGTCGCCATAGCCGGCAGCGCGGACCGCCTCCGACCGCACGTCAAGACGCACAAGTGCCGCGAGATCGCACGAATGTGGCTGGCCGCCGGCGTCACGAAACACAAGTGTGCAACGATCGCTGAAGCAGAAATGCTGGCGATGTGCAATGCACCCGACGTGCTGATTGCGTACCCAATGGTCGGGCCTAACTGCGCTCGCGTCATCGCGCTGTCGCGGAAGTATTCCGGCACTCGATTTGGAGTTACGATTGACCATCTGAAGTCCTTGGAGATGCTGGCAAGCGTATCTACAGATGGTCCGGGTATCGACGCTTACCTCGATATCGACTGCGGCATGCATCGGACCGGCATTGCACCCGGGCCCGAAGCGATCCACCTGGGTAAACGCATCTCTGTTGCTCCAAGACTCCGTTTCGCTGGGCTGCACGTCTACGACGGCCACAATCATCAAGAGAAAGAGGCAGAACGATCCGTCGCCGTTGAGTCGTTGTTTGGCCCAGTGCTCGATGTGCGGCGACAACTCGAAGCACAAGGCATCCCGGTAAAGCGAATTGTCGCAGGCGGGACACCTACGTTTGCGGTGCACGCCCGTCAAACGATATCGGGAATTGAATGCTCGCCCGGCACTCTGTCCCTGCATGATTACAACTATGGCAATCGCTATCCAGAGTTGTGCATTACGCCTGCTGCATTGTTGCTGACACGCGTCATCAGCCGGCCAACTGCCGATCGCATCACGCTGGATTTGGGGTACAAAGCGGTATCGCCCGATCAACCCGCTGGTAAGCGCTGTGTCCTGCTGAATGTTCCCGATTACGAAGCCCTGCTGCAGAACGAGGAACATTTCGTGGTGAGGTCGAATCGCGCGGCCGATTTCTTGCCGGGTGTCGTAGTGTACGCGATGCCGGCTCACGTTTGCCCAACGGTCGCTTTGCACCGACGCGCCTTGATCGTCGATGGCGGCGAAGTCGTTGACAGCTGGGATATCATTGCCAGGGATCGCGAGATTACGACGTAGCGAAGTTGTACTGACATCCGAAACTCCGACTCGCCCGCATCGCATCACACTTGTAGAATCTCCGTACTATCGCCATTCGCGACTCACTGGATCACCCCATGGACGATGTGTTAACAGTCGATCAACTGAAACCCAAGTACCAGCGAGTCGTGCTCAAATTGAGCGGCGAGAGTTTTGGCCAAAGCGGCAAGACCGGCATCAGCCTCGATGAGACCTTGAACATTGCACGACAGGCCAAGCGCATTGTCGAACGCGGCGTGCAATTGGCCATTGTCGTCGGCGGCGGAAACCTTCTGCGAGGTCAACAGTTTTCGGCAAACAGTTCCGTCATCAAAACGGTTACCGCCGATTACATGGGAATGCTCGCTACCATTATGAATGGTTTGGCACTGCAGGACGCGCTCGAGAGTCTGAATTGCGAGACGCGGTTGCAGAGCGCCATTCCAATGGACCCAGTTGCTGAGCCATTCATTCGGCGACGTGCACAGAGACATCTCGAAAAAGGCCGCATTGTCATCTTCGCGGGCGGCACCGGCAATCCGCTGGTGACGACGGACACGGCGGCGGCGCTTCGAGCCCGCGAGGTTGAGGCGGACATTCTCCTGAAGGCCACGAAAGTCGACGGCGTTTACAGCGCGCCGCCGGAGATAAATCCGCACGCGATTCGCTACGAGAAGCTGACCTACGATCAGGTGATCAAGGACAACCTGCGAGTCATGGATATTGCGGCGATCGAAATGTGTCGCACTGCCAAGCTGCCGATTTTGGTGTTCGACTTCAAGCGTGAAGGCAATATCGAGCGTGCAATCGCGGGCCAGGCGATTGGAACGTTTATCTGCGCCTGAATGCTGACGCGGAGGAAAGTCGCAATGACAAATGAAGAAATCCTGTTCGACTGCGAAGAACGTATGGACAAGGCGGTCACGGTTTTGCGTGATCAACTTCGCGGCCTCCGTACAGGCCGCTCATCGCCGGCGATGCTTGACAACGTTCGAGTCGAGTATTACGGATCTCCGACGCCGATCAAACAACTGGCGCAGGTCAGCGCACCTGACCCACAGCAATTAGTCATCCGGCCATTCAATGCCGGTGACCTCAAGGAGATCGAAAAAGCGATCCGTGGCAGCGATCTGGGACTGGCGCCGAATTCCGACGGAAAGATGATTCGTTTGACGATTCCGGCGATGAGCACCGAGCAGCGAAACAAACTGGTGAAGCGCGTCAAGGAACTTGCGGAGGAAGCCAAAGTTGCGTGTCGAAACATTCGCCGCGACGGGAACAAAGCCATTGAAACGGCCGAGAAAGACGGCGACATGACCGAAGACGAACGAGACAAGGGGAAGGAAGAGGTACAAAAACTTCTCAAGACATACGAGGGCAATGTCGAGGAGATGGCCGATAAGAAGTCGACCGAGATCATGGAACAGTAATCCAGTTGCAGTCGCTAGACCGCTTGTGCCAGTGCGGCTACAGCCGTTGTACAAGCGGTTTGTTGTTGAGATTCCCAACAGGAAATGACCATGCGTGCAGCCGGCGACATCTTGCAGGAATACGGGATTTCTGCGGACAAAGGACATAGCTCCGACACGGTCTCTGTCAGCCGCCAAAAGCACGGCCGTAATTCACTGACGCCGCTTCCGCGCGAGCCAATCTGGAAGAAGTTTCTTGAGAAGTTCGACGAACCGATCATCAAGATCCTTCTCGCGGCGGCTCTCCTGTCAATCGTCGTTGACTTGTTCAAGGGCAGTGTCTGGCTTGGCGCGGCGGCGCTAATTGTCGTCATCGTCACCATTGCCGCCGGCTTTGCCGTCGCGTTTTTGCGCAACTGGGTCCCCTCGCTGCTATTCGCTTTGGCCTTATTCTGGGTGATCGTCAGCGCCGTATCCGGCCATCCGTCCTACGAAGGTCTTGCCGTAATGGTCGCCGTCGTATTGGCGACCGGAGTTGCATTTATCAGCGAGTATCGCTCGGATCGTGAATTCGAGGTGCTCAATGCCCGCAAGGATGAGATTCACGTCAAACTCACTCGCAATGGCGAGTTTCAGACTATTCCTCTTGAAGAGGTCGTCGTTGGCGACGTTGTAACTCTTGAAATGGGGGATGAAGTCCCTGCCGACGGCCGGCTTCTCAAAGCAACGGAACTTTACGTTGATCAATCGCTAATGACGGGCGAATCGGAACCGGTTCACAAGCAAGCCCGACCGATTTCAGACACAAGCGACGGGCCGGAACAGGCCGGGTGCATGTATCGCGGCACTCAGGTCGTCGACGGCATTGGCCAATTGCTCGTCGCCGACGTCGGCGATGCGACGATGATTGGTCAAATCGCGCGCCGCCTGTCGCTCGAAGAGGGCGATGACGATGAAGCCGGGGCAACTTCCGAGACGGAAGAGGTTCGTGTCCGCAAGAAGCTGACCATTTCCAAGCATTTGACGCCGTTGCAAGAGAAACTGACTCGGCTCGCGGATCTGATCAGCAAAGTCGGCTACGTTGCCGCAGGCCTGATCCTTATTGAGATGCTCGTGTTTGGTGCGTTCGACGGCAAATTCACGCAGGACTTCGCCACCGCAATTCGATATTTGCTTGGTGCATTCATCTATACGGTGATCGTCATCGTCGTAGCAGTTCCGGAAGGGTTGCCCATGAGCGTCACGGTGTCATTGGCGCTCGCCATGCGAAAGATGACGCGAGCAAATTCGCTTGTAAGGCAGTTGGTCGCATGTGAGACAATCGGCTCGGCGACGGTGATCTGCTCAGATAAGACCGGCACCCTGACGCAAAATCGTATGCAGGTCGTTCGCACCTGGTTCGGCGGTCGGACCGGCGATCGTGGCACGGCAACTTGGAGTACCGTTGATGCCTCAACGCCTTGGCCTCGCGCCGGCAAGCCGATCGACTGGCTGACGCTGATCTCTTGCGTCAATTCGACTGCGAATCTTGAAGAGAAGGATGGCGGCAAACTTGATCCGATCGGCAATACGACGGAAGGCGCGCTGTTGCAATGGGCGCACGAAAACGGCATCGTGTACCAGAATCTGCGCCTCCAGTTCGAACCGCTTTACCAGATTCACTTCTCTTCCGAACGCAAACGAATGACGTCGGTCATTCGTTACGGTGATTCCATCGCTGCCATGGTCAAAGGTGCACCCGAATGGGTGCTGGAACAAAGCACGCAGTACCTGGATTCAGACGGCGTCGTACGAGACTGGACGCCGGAAGTGCGCCGGCAACTGCAAGACGCTCTCAAGGACGCAGCGGGACAGGCGATGCGAACGCTGGCCTTCGGCTATGCGCTGCTGCCGCAAGGCACTCCTGTTGACGAAGACACGCTGCACGCACGCCGCGACGAGTTGGAAAACGGACTGGTCTTCGTCGGGTTCGTCGCCATTCGCGATCCGCTGCGTGAGGACGTTAAAGATGCAGTAGCCGACTGTCGGCAAGCTGGCATCGAAGTCAAGATGATCACGGGCGACAACGTCGAAACGGCTCGCGCCATCGCAAAAGATATCGGACTTCTGGATATTCCCGACGCTTTGGTTTTGACCAGTCAGGAATTCAACGCTTTGTCTGATGGACAGGTCAAGGAAAGCCTGTCTCGATTACGCGTGCTGGCCCGAGCCAAGCCGCTCGACAAGTTCCAAATGGTCAAACTCTTGCAAGATCAAAATCACGTCGTGGCCATGACAGGCGACGGCACGAACGATGCGCCCTCTCTGAAAAAGGCGGATGTCGGTCTGGCAATGGGAATTGCCGGCACAGAGGTGGCAAAGGAAGCCAGCAAGATTGTGCTGCTCGACGACGCATTTAGCACGATCGTCAAAGCGGTGCACTGGGGGCGTTCACTTTACGAGAACATCCAGCGCTTCATTCAATTCCAACTGACGATCAACGTCAGCGCGCTGACCATCGCTTTTCTTGGACCGTTTTTGAACATTCGACCGCCGTTTACTGTTTTGCAGCTGTTGTGGATCAACGTGATCATGGATACGTTCGCGTCGATTGCACTATGCAGCGAACCACCGCGAGCCGGCTTGATGAAGATGCCGCCGAAGCGCAAGGACGAGAGCATTCTATCCAAGTCGATGATCAGCACGATTCTCACGACAAGCGTCTTCTTTGTCGTTGTGATGATCCTGCTCTTGTACGGCATGCAACATTGGGGCTGGTTCAAGGGCGACGGAGCTAATTCGGAAGTATTTGGTTCGCTCAGTCTGCGCCAGGTTTCAATCTTTTTCACCGTTTACGTCTTCTTCCAGATTTGGAATCAAATCAATTGCCGGTCGCTGACTCCTGAGGTCAGCGGTCTGAAAGGACTGTTCCGCAACCCGTCGTTCATGTTCATCGCCAGTCTGACGCTGCTCGGCCAAATTCTGATCATCACGGTCGGCGGCAAGGTATTCGAAGTCGAGAGGTTGGGCATCGTAGAATGGGTAGTCATCGCAGCATCGACGGCTTCGGTCCTCGTTTTTTCGGAAGTCGTCCGCATCATTCGACAATCGATGGCCAAGCAAAAGTAAGAGGCGACGATGGACGAGCCAAAGGAGAAACTCCACGAAATCGCTGCAACCATGGGCGTCGGCGCGTTTCACCGTCACGTGTTTTTGTGCATCGGACCCGATTGCTGTTCCGCAGAGACCGGTGCGGAATCATGGGAAACGCTCAAGAAAGAATTGAAGTCACGCGGTTTGTCGCTGAGCCAAGGGCCAAATGCCTGTTACCGTTCCAAGGTTCAGTGTCTTCGGATTTGCGCCGGTGGACCGATCATGGTCGTGTACCCCGAAGGCACGTGGTATCAAGGCATGACCAAGGATCGCATTCCGCTCTTTGTCGAGCAGCATCTGGAACACGGTGAACCGATTGAGGCCTGGGTCTTCGCCAAAAACCCATTGCCGAATCTGTCGACTGATACAACTTGACGCTTCTTGCAATTTGCACGATGACATTTACTCGCCGAAGATCTGCCGAAGCGCAGTCTGCGACCGATCCCAAACATCGACCACGGCCTCAACTTGGATCGGCATCGAATGAACTTGCTCAGGCCGCAAGATACTAGCCGGAAGGTCTGCTTTCACGGCTGGATTGAGAGGTATCTGCCGCGAGGCGTTTTTCGCCAGTTCGGCTTCAATTTCCGCTGACAGCAGAAAGTCGATCAGGCGCTTTGCGGCTTCTGCATTCGGGCCTCGCTGAATCAATCCAATTGTATTCGGGATAAAGAGAGTCCCCAGTTCCGGGTTCGATTCGCCCTTCGTTCGATCCGGATAAACGATCTCGACCGGATGCCGCGCTTCGACCTCGATAATCGCGTCGTCGGTGTCGGTCCAGCCGACGGTTACTTCGCCTCGAGAAACTGCCTGCGCTGACTGTTTGTTTCCGGAGACAACTCGAATTGCGTTGTCCTTCAAATCGCGGAAGAGTCTTTCGGCACGCTCATCGCCGAGCGACGCGAACAAACAAGCCGCGTTGGTCGCCGTGGTCCCGAAATAAGGCCGAGCCATTGCCACTCTTCCTCGCCATTGCTGCTTCGTTAATTCCATCAGGCTCTGCGGCGGTTCGGCCTTGCCAAGCAGCTTGCGATTGACCAGAAATACGCGTGCCCTCGCAGCGAACATCTGATACGTCGCAGATTTGGTCCACTCAGGAAAATTGTTCGCCGACGGCGAGGAATACTCGGCAAGTGCGCCGGCGCGACGAAGCCGATGGGTTCCGAGAATCTCGTTGTTCCAAAAGACGTCGCATCGCGGGCGATTTCGCTCTCGCAACAATTCCTCAACCAGCCCGACCGACTTATCCGCCTCCGAGTCATATTTGACTGAAACTTGGATGCCCGTGCGATTCGTAAACGCGCTCAATATTGCCTCGGCAAACTCGCGATCCTGAGCACAGTACAGGACCACGCGATTTCGATCCGAGTTGCATCCGGCCCCAAGCGCCGTGATGCCGGCAGCACCGAGGAAATGCCTGCGATTCATGGTCAGCCTGCGTGTATCTTTCGAAGCAGGTTTGACAGTCGAACGCCAAGATTCTGAACCTGCTCGGTTTGTTTGGCATCCTTCAGAGTTCCGTCGGCGTTGAATGCGTCGCCCGCTTTTGGAATTGCCACCTGATTGGGCAGGACGAGAACATCAATATTCCCGAGGATTGCACGCAGATGCACGAGGCCACGAAGTCCGCCTAACGCACCCGGCGATGCACTCATAATCGCAGCACACTTGCCGGCAAAAGCTGCCACCGATTTCTCGCCGGGACCAGGACGTGAGACCCAATCAATCGTGTTCTTCAGTACCGCCGTAACGGAACTGTTGTATTCCGGCGATGCAATCAAAAGCCCCTGATGTTCGAAGAACAACTTCTTGAGTCGAGCAGACGTTTCCGGTATTCCCTCGCTCGCTTCCAAGTCCTGATCGAAGATGGGCATTGGAAAGTCACGCAGGTCGACATGAGTCACGTCAACGCCGGCATCGCGAGCGCCGGCAGCCGCAATCTTCACGAGTCTCTTGTTGAACGAATCCGCTCGAAGACTCCCGGCAAACGCGAGTATTTTTGGTAATGCCATACAACACACCTTTCATTGACGTTAGTTCTTGATGCCCCGAAGCAGATTGCGAGCGCATGCTGCCGCGCCGATAAAGCCTGCATCGCTTCCTAACTGGGCGAATCGAATTTCGGTTCGTTCGGCAGGTACCGGAAATGCCAGTTCCTGCACGTACCGGCGGATCGATTGCAAGAATTCGTCGCCCGCCGCGATCATGCCGCCGCCAAAGACAACCATTTCCGGATCGATCGTGTGCATCGCATTGGTGGCGCCCATCGCCAAGTAAAACGCCGTCTCTTCGACGATGCGTTTGGCCAGTGCATCGCCGGCCGCCGCGGCATCGAATATGTCGCGAGCCGACAATCCATTCGGTAACTTCTGCCGCATCGACAAGCTTGACGACTGACCTGCCAAAATGGCCTCTTCCGCCCGTTGCACGACGGCAGTCGCGCTGGCATACGCTTCGAGGCAGCCCCGTTTGCCGCAACCGCACAATCGAGGATTGGTCATTTCGATCTTCATGTGCCCGAGCTCGGCGCCGTGGCTGTGCTCGCCTTCAAGCACTCGGTCGTGAATGATGATTCCGCCGCCGACGCCCGTGCCAAGCGTAAAGAAGACGAGACTGCGAACGTGCTGCCCTGCGCCGACCCAGTATTCCCCCAACGCTGCCGCATTGGCATCGTTTTGAAAGGCCGTGGGCAGGCCGAATTCCGATGCAACGTGATCTCGCACGCGCACGTTGCGCCATGTCTTCATGTTCGGCGGTTCCAGCATCACTCCAGCGGCAAGGTCCATCGTGCCAGGCGTCGCCACACCGATCGCCGAGATTTCGGACATCGACAATCCAGCTTCCTTCGCCGCCAATCGAACTGAAGCGCACATCGTCGCCAGGCCATGCTCCTGCCCCTTGTCCGGCTCAGTCAGAAGTGAGATATTGCTAAGGGCTTTTCCGGAGTCGTCGACGACGCCGGCCTTCATGCTGGTGCCGCCGACATCCAAACCGACATAATGAAGCAACTTGCGCATACGAATTCCGAAAGGCGGGCGTCGACCTGCTGCCAACTACTCGGTTTCCACGGTAACGGCCATGACAATCGGTGCTGTGACGTCCGGTCCCTTTACTAGTTCGAGGGCCTTGATGATGCTCGCCTTCAGTGGTCGGACGGCAAGATATCGTATCTGCTGCCGCCTCAAGGCAAAGGCGAATTTCGATCCGGACACATCTTCCTTGCGAATGTAGTCGGCAAAATGTTCTCCGTTGATCAGCTTGTGGTCCTCGGTCGTGCCGTCTTGGTAGTGCAGTCGCACGATCATGCTGGTAGTCCCTTTCGGCGATGCTGGATATCCCCAGCCGCTGACACCGCTCAAGAAATGAACCGCTTTCGCCGGTGCATTGCAAGGCAGCATGACGGACTTGGGCATGGTCGGCGGGAACTTGCCGTTTTGCCCATGCAGCATTACGACATTTCGAATCTTGCTGCCTTGGGGATCTACGAGCATGAATGGCACGCCCTCAAAAGTCTTCGGCGACCAGTCGCGGAAAATCAGACGTTCAACTTCAGATTCTTCACTATGGAACATGCCGAGCGTACTGACAATCGTGGCGGCCTTGTCCAGCGGAATCGGCAAATACTTGCCTCGCTGCGTCAGAAACGCCAAGAGATCGATAATCTCCTGTGACTTGACGGTTTTCTCAAACCCTTCGGGCATAAGGGACTTGCTCGTCGCGGTGAGTTCGTCGATGTCTTGCCGCTGAATCATGTGCCGCTTCGCTTCAGCATCGATCAGTTCAATGCTCGTGCGAGTTTCGGCTGCCAGCAATCCGACAAACGAACGGCCGCTTTTGAGTTCGACGCGGTAGACGCGAAAGTTGCCTTCAACGTTGCGGCTCGGATCAATGATATCGGTCAACAGGTGTTCCTTGGTGTGAACCGCCATGCCGCTCAAGTCAGGACCAATTTGTTCGCCTTCGCCCGAATGGCGATGGCACTTCGCACAATGGTTCTTGAACACGACTTTGCCCGCGGCAGCGTCGCCTGCGTTCTTCGTCAATGCAAGAACCTGTTCGAGAACCTTCTGCCGATCCGGATCGGGCAGTCCGCCGCCCTTGGCAAGTATTGCCTGGGCTCTTTTTGCAATCGACCGGTCGGGATGAGACGCAAGTGTTTGCCGCTGATCGATTGCCAATTCGTTCAACGAGATCTTCCCGCTTTCGATTGCCGACAGCAGGCTTCGACTGGACTGCGACCTGCTGAGCATCGCGCGAATGGCGGCGCGGCGTGCCGACGGCGGCCATGCGTTGAAACTCGTCACGACTGCTTCAGCGAAACCAGCCGCATCATTCGCCGCAAGTGAATCAATGACTGACTCCGCATAGGCGGGCGATGCCTGAGCGTTGATCGTCGCTAACAGCTTTTGGCATGTCGCCGAATCGGTTGCTCCTATTTCTGCGGCTTGCTGAATCGCCGTGAGCCGAATCGCCTCGGAATTGTTCGAATCAAGTGCCGTTGCCAAAACACCTCGCAGTACATCGGCCGACTTTTCGAGGAGGCCCTTATGGCGCCATGCCGCAGCCAACCTGAGCAAATCTGAACGCGACCTTGGGGAACTTTTCTCAAACAGCCGCATGAGTTCGGCGTCCGCCTTTGCTGTCAATGTGGGCGCGTTCTCCTTGCGCCAACCTTTAGCAAGCCCTGCGACAATCGGTTCAACATTTGCGGCTGCACCCGCAGAAATCGCCATGATTAGTGGTCCAGGCGACTGCGCCTCGCCGCGTGCGTAATGCTCCGCAACGGTAGACAGGATTGCAAGTGCCTTGCCCGAATACACTCGCTCACTTTGGCCGGCAACCGCAAGAAACGGCTCTGAGTGTGACGCGGCGGCGATCGTAAGCGCGTTTGCCAACACCGGATCATCCAACGTCGCTGCATCGCCCAGCAACGCGGCAAGGAACAGTGCACAGTCCCAGCTGCTTTTCCGTTCCGAGAAACCCAGAAGGAGCGCGAGTCGAACGGCAGGCTCCATTTGTGCATACTGCCGTTCTGCGTATTCGGTCAGTTCGCTGGGCCCCGCAGCATCAGCGTGTCGAGCCAACAACTCCACGACTGAAATCCGAACGACGCTCGACGGATGATGAAGCAGATCGGCGACGTAGCCCATTGGATGATTGTCGGCTTTGCGGTCCAAAGCGCCGGTTCCGCTCAAAGTCCACATCGCATGCAGCGCCGCCAGCGATGCAGAAGAATCATTTGGCTGTGCATGCGCACGAGCCAAAACTGCGCATAGCGCATCCAAGTCATCCGGTTTAGCTCGATCAACTATGAGGCGTTGTGCCGCCAATCGCTGGGATTGGTTGTCAGACGCGAGCGCTGCGAAAAGTCCATCTGGTTTGTCAATGCTCAGCGCGTCGAAAGATGCCGCCTTCTTCGCCTTGTAGACAACGCGATAGATTCTTCCATGTTTCTTGTCGCGCAGATTGGTCTCGTACGCATTGCCTCGTCCGTTGAAAAAGCCAGGCGGCGTCGGATTGTGTTGAACAATGTAGTTGTACCAATCGAGCACCCAGACATTTCCATCCGGCCCTACCTCCGCGGCGATCGGTGCGCTCCACTCGTCGTCACTCGCCAACAAGTTGCCAAAGTACCGCGCACTATAGTCGGCGCCGTTCGGCGTAAGCTCGAACATTGCAACGAGGTGGCCCGTCGGCTCGCAGACGAACGCAATTCGATTCCAGTATTCGGGCGGATAGGTTCGCGCCGTGTAAAGGGCATGACCTGCCGCAGCAGTGAAGCCGCCATGAAAATCGACCTGACGAACCTTCTCGGTAATCGGTTCAAAATGATTGTCCGGCGCGATATTCCGCAAAACGGTTGGAGTGAGTCCTCGGACCTTCTCGAAATAACGATTGGCAATCGGCATGAAGACGGTTGGACAACCGTTGGCGGTCGAGCCGAACAACTGCCCCTCTTCATTGATGCCGACTCCCCAGGAGTTGTTGCTGGTGCTTCGCAGGAACTCCAGCTTGGTCACGCGGAACGGAGCATCCTTCTTGTCCTGGGACTCGATCTTGAACCGGAACAGCCCTTGGCGAAAGTCTGAACGCTCGCCAGCTACTTCACCTCGAAAGGCCGAGTAGCCCACCATTCCATAGATCCAATTGTCGAGTCCGTAACGAAGATTGCTCGGACCTGCGTGCGTGTCGCCGGTTCCCCATCCGGTGAAAAGCACCTGTCGAATGTCAGCGACGCCGTCGCCATCGGTATCTTTCAAGAACAGCGTGTGCGGCGCCTGCAAAACAATGACGCCTCCGGCAAACGGCAAAACGCTTGTTGGGATGCTGAGCTTGTCGGCAAATGTCGTCACTTTGTCGCAGACTCCATCGCCGTCTTTGTCTTCGCAAATCACGATTCGGTCACGGCCCTGCCCCTGCGGCTGCATTTCGTTCGGATAGTCCATCGTCAAAGCAACCCATAGCCGACCTTGTTCGTCCCAGTTCATGCAAAACGGCTTGCCGCCCAGTTTCGTTTCGTCGACAAACAATTGAACTTCGAAGCCGACCGGCGTCACAAAATGCTTAATCGATTCGACTGCCGGCAAAGGTTTCTGCATCTTAGAAATGGGCTCGGAGGTCACACCCCATCGCTGACCAGGCGGATAGAACGGCACTTTGGCATCCATGAATTCAAACGGCGCAACGTCCTTTCGCAGTTTGGTCATCTCTGGCCGGTCTATGTAAACAGGAAGGCTGCCGGGGTTCTGTCCGCATGCCCAGCGAATGCCTCGCTCGATCAAGTTGTGAAATCCGGCGTGCCCCCAAGTCCGTTCGTCATGTCCCCAGGCTGTGTAAAACACCCGACCTTTTTCATGCGTGCGAACCCAAGTCCAGGGCTCCTTCCGATCACCTTCGAGACGATACTCGAGGACCGTGCGGTCCTTTTCATTGTGTTTGGTGTGCACATAGGTCTCATCCCAACTTTCGAATCCACCAAAGCCCTTCATGATTGGGTGATCCGAGCCGGCGGAAGAAGCGCGAAAAGTGCCGGTGCCGTGTCGCTGAAATTGAGCGCCGACCAGAGCCACGATTTTCTCGGAATTTCGAAAGCAATACGAGGCGCAATGCAACGGAACAAAGCCCTTCCCGCCGGCGACGAATTCCAACAGCGCCTTCTCCTGTTCAGGTGCAATTGCGTCGATGTTCGCATACAAAATGAGCCCGTCGTATCGCGACAGCGTCGTGCCCGACAACGCGCCAACTTGCTCGGTGTAAACGACTTCAATTCCTCGCCTTGCGAGGATCGGCTGTATCTGCCGGAATCGTTCGCCCGGCCGGTGGTGTCCGCGATCGCCGAGGAACAGGAGCTTAAGATTGGCCGGTTCCGCAGCGCTGGCAGCAATTCCTGCCATCGTCATTGCAAACGCCAAAATCCAGCGCATGGTCGCCCCTCCAACGGTTAATTGCTATCGCGGAAATCTGGTCAAAGTTTATAATTTTGCAGCCTGAGCTTCCACCGTCATCGCCGGGAACACGGAATGTTCCAAGCATTGCGACATCGTGCCGTTCATTATGTCGTTTTGATCGCTGCCGCCGCGATGTTGACTTTGCCTCACCTGGGTCGCACGAGTCTCTGGGACGATGACGAAGCGTTGAACGCCGAAGCGGCCCGCGAGATGATGGAAAGCGGCGACTGGGTCGTTCCGACCTTCAATTTTCGACTACGCGACGCCAAACCCGCACTTCTCTACTGGTGTCAGATTGCAGCTTACCGTGCTTTCGGCGTCAGCGAGTTCGCGGCTCGGCTGCCATCAGCCCTTGCGTGCATTGCTGTCGGCCTGCTCACGTATGAGCTTGGCCGTCGAATGTTCAAATCGAGCGTTGGGCTATTCGCCGCGATCATGCTGCTGTCATCGGTTCTCGTCGTATGGCTCGGCAATTTCGCAACACCTGACATGCTGTTGCTTGCAGCTACCATACTCACTTTTTTGTGCTTCTGGTCAGGCTATTCGCCGGATGCTCCCGATCAATCGCCGCGTGATCGATGGCACGTGCCCGTCGGACTTGCATGCGGCATCGGCATGTTGGCCAAAGGCCCGGTTGCTGTCGTACTGCCGGCCGCGACGATCACTGCGTTCTTGCTATGGCAACGACAGGCTCGCCAACTGTGGAATCGACGCACGCTGTTGGGGATCGCCGCATGTGCCGCCGTATGTACACCGTGGTATCTAGCCGTGACCGTCGCAACACGAGGAGCATTTGCATCGGGCTTTTTTCTGCACAACAACATGCAACGCCTGTACGCACCCATGGAAATGCACGGCGGCTCATTTCTCTATCCGTCGCTTGCGTTGTTCGCTGGATTCGCTCCGTGGTCCGCCTTCTTACTTTGGATGGCAGCATCCGCGACTAAGTCGTTTTTCACCCGCAAACACGACAGCGCCAACAACTGCGCCGCAACTGAGTCCTCTGACTTCCAATCATCGCCAATAAACAAGGCGCCGGCCCGCCTGCTGATCTGTTGGAGCACAGCCTATCTGCTCGTCTTCTCATTCTCCGCGACCAAGTTACCGCACTACACAGCGCCAGTCGTTCCCGCGCTTGCGATCCTGTTGGCACAGTTTCTGGCTCAGTGGTGCCGCCGCGAATGTTCGATCCCTCGCTGGTTGGTCTTCTTCGCGGCCGCACTGATTATCATCGGGGGCAGCTTGTCAGTTGCAATCGTCGGCGGCGCGGTGCGCATTCCGTTGTTCGATGAAGCGCGCGGCAATATGTTGCATTGGGCACTTGTCGCATCGCCCGTGGCGATTCTCGCTATCGGGTTGACCTGGTGCGCTCGACATGGGTTGCGCCGCGGCGGAGTTATTACACTCGCGGCCTGCCACGTCGTAACAATTCTGCTGTTTGCAAGCGGAGTTGCTCCGGCATTCAATCGCGTCAAACCCATTTGCTCGCTAGTGAATGACGCAAGCCTAAATCGCCCCAACGACGACATCCGCATCGGCAGTCTACTCTACACCCAGCCGAGCGTCGTCTTTTACAGTCGCCGCGAAGTGAAGCAACTTCACGACGTATTCGAAGCAGCCGAATTTCTCGAAAGCCCATTGCCCGCGTATCTGCTGGTTGCCGAATCGCATTGGAATTGCGTCGAGCCCTTTCTAAAAGATGCAACAACGGTCATTTGTGCGAGATGCTACGATCCGTTTCGCCGCCGACATATTCTCGTCGTGTCTAACCAGCCTGACGCAACGGCACTTGCGACGGCGTCACACGATCTCGATTGATCAACGATCGAATTCGATAAGGCGTCTTCCCCTGACTCTCGAAATACGTTCTCGCCATCAATTCGCCGAGCAGGCCGGTCGACAGGAATTGCACGCCGCACAAAGCAAACAGAACGCTTAACAAGAGCAAAGGGTTGCCGGTCATGTCGATGCCGGCCCACAACTTCATCCCGATCGTAAATGCGAGGCAGCCGAAGCCGAACATCATCGACAACAACCCGATGGATCCAAATACGTGCATTGGTCGCGTGACATAACGATTCAAGAATTGGACCGTCATCAGATCGAGAACGACTCGAACGGTCCTGGTGAGATTGTACTTGGTGTGTCCGGCGACGCGAGGGTGGTGCTGCACATCGATCTGCGTAATGCGAGCGCCGCCTTGCTGCGCAAGCGCCGGAACGAAGCGATGCATTTCCCCGTACAAGGACAAAGATGCAGCCACGTCGCGGCGCAACGCTCGCAAGGTGCAGCCAAAATCGTTGAACGGCACGCCGGTAATCCGACGGATCAACCAGTTGGCGACCCGGCTTGGAATTTTGCGTATTACCAGGGAGTCCTTCCGGTTGGAACGACGGCCAAGAACGACGTCGTACCCTTCGTCCAGTTTCGAGATCAACTGCGGTATATCTGCTGGGTCGTTTTGCAAATCGCCGTCCATCGTCACCACAACGTCGCCTTGACTATGGTCGATTCCTGCCTGCATCGCCGCAGACTGCCCGTAGTTTCGACTCAACCGGACCACGACGATTTTGGGATCCTTCGCGGCAAGGCTCTGCATCACGCCGAATGAATTGTCGCTGCTGCCGTCGTCAACGAGAACGATCTCATACCCGCCGGAAATCTCCGCCAGTGCGACTCCAAGTCGATCGCAAAGCGGGCGCAGATTATCGCATTCATCCTTGATTGGAACAACTACGGAAACAGCCGGTTGCATGCCATTCCTCACTCAACGACGACAAATTCCCAAACCAGCGGCTCTGAACCGAACTGACAGAATGCATTGCCGTCGCGATCGATCATGTCGAGATTCAATGCATAATTGCCAGGCAGAAGCCCAGGCACACCAACTCCAAGTTTCACGCTGTTGCCTGGAGGAACCTGCGTCTCGAAAAGTCCGCACCGTTCGTGGAAAACAGTTCGTCCATCGGCGGACTTGATTGAGTATCGGCCATGAACTCCCTGCCCTGTGCCGGACCGAAACTGCCATGAATGGATCGACGTATTGAACGCGTCAAGCGTCAGACGCAACCGTCGGCCGGCGCGGATCTCTTTTGGCCAGGCATTTGTACGATACTCGACTCGACACGCACCTGGGCAGTACTCGCGTGTCGCCCAATGTCGAAACAACGTTGGAGTATGTTGCAGTCCATGCTCGTTCAGCCACGATTCGTAGAAGTCAAAGAACCGGTTCATGTTCTCGGTCCCGTTGACCGGCAGGTAGCCGTATCCGACGCTCAGATGCCGGCGAGCCTCAGTCAACGAAATGCCCGGCTGCAACAACTGTACGATGACGGAAGCCAGCCCAGTGCGATCCACTCCTTGCCTGCAGTGCAACAGAACCGGATGTTCGGATTCGTCGAGCACCTCGATCAAACGGCGGACCTCCGTCGGCGTCGGCAGGCGGATCGCGGACAAAAACACGTCCTCTTGCGAAACGCCCATTCTGTTCGCCGTTTCAGCTTCAACGAGATACCAGGGAAACGACGGGCAGCAACCGCGAAGGTTAACGATCGTCCGGATTCGCTTTTCTATGATCGCACGTTCCAGTCTCTCGCCATTCAACTGGCCGCTGCGATAGACCTGCCCGCCACGCACTTCTCGCACGCTTCCCGACAGCACCAGTCCGATGATCGTTGCAATGACCGCGCCCAGCCCCAGCAACACGCCGCGCCGCAAAGCCCGCCGCATGTCCCGACGGCAACTCGGTGCAGACCGAAGCTTTCCGATGAGGCGATGAGAGACCGTTGGAATCAGCAGTGTTTGCGTCATGCAGCCTTGAGTCCATCCAAGAATTAGACCGATGCCTCCGGCTTCGGAGACCAAGCATCATGCCAAAAAACGCCGACAGCGACTAGGCCGATTCGCTCAATGTTGTTGAACGGCCGGCAAACGAACCGTGAATGTCGTCCCCTGGTCGAGTTGTGAGCGGAACTCGATCGTGCCACTGTGTGCCGACACGATGCTTTGGCAGATTGCAAGACCAAGCCCGCTGCCGCCGGAAGCTCGCGATCGAGCCTTGTCGACCCGAAAGAATCGCTCGAAAATGTGCCGGCGGTCGGCAGGCGGGATGCCGATACCGGTGTCGATAACGGAAAGCTCCACCATTCCGGAGACCATTGTGAGACGGATTGTCACGGAGCCGCCCCGACGGTTGTAGCGAATGGCATTGGTGACGAGATTGGTGACGACCTGCCCCAGCCGCAATGGATCGCCTCGGACAAATGCCTGTTGCAAATTCAAATCAATGCGTATCGCATGTTGTTCTGCGAGCGGCCGCAATAGGGCGACGCATTCATCGACGACCGGTCGCAAATCGATCGGCTCCGGCTGAACATCAATCTGACCTTCGTCCGCTCGCGCCAAAGTCAACAATCCGTCAACAAGAGCCGCCATTCTGGTAATGGCCTTGAGGCAAATCCGAAGCGTCTCTTGATATTCTTCCACGGAGCGAGAACGGGAGAGTGCAAGTTCGACGTTGCTTCGCATAACCGCTAAAGGCGTGCGAAGTTCGTGCGATGCATCGGAGGTGAATCGCACTTGCCGCGCAAACGTAGATTCGAGCCTGCGAAATGTGGCGTTCAGAACCATCGCCAATTCAGACAACTCACGGTCGACGTTTTCTTCGTCTATCCGTTCGGACAGATTGTTTGCGGAGATGCGTGACGCCGTCGCCGAGATTGCGGCAACGGGACGCAAGATTCGCGCCGAAATCGCCCAGCCGCCGGCAAGACCGACTACCAACGCGACTGCGCCGGCGCCGACGATCTGCCATCTTAACGCCCTCAATTCCGACTCTTCCTTGCGGACCGACTTGCCGACCAGAATCGTCGACATCGACGGACCCAACATGACCACTTCGCGATATTCACCACTCGTTCCGAGTCGCGGCGCCTGCGTCGGCGAAATCGATCCGCGGGCGTGTGTGCGCCCGTCGGGCCAATCTGCCGTCTTGACGATGATGCCGTCATTGCGCCAGATCGAGAAATACAAGCGGGCGCCGTCGATCTCCCGTTTAGGCAGCACCAAGTCTTCCAACAACCGTTCGCGCGGCGGCGGCCCCGGCTTCCGGTCAGTCGGCGGGGGAGGAGGCCGCTCCGCGTTCAGGCCGAATTCATGTTGTGGCATCTGCCGCAACAGCGCGTCGAGAAAATGCGCGGCAGACTCCAGTTCCGCATCGATTTGCCGCATTCGCGTTGCTCGAACCCTCGCGAAAAGTGTCCCGGCAAAACCGATGACGACGGCCAGGAGCACCAACACATACCAGACCTGCAATCGCCAACGAATCGATTTACGCATCGACAACGTACCCCAGACCGCGCCGGGTCGTGATGAAATTCTTCCCGAGTTTCTTGCGAATGTGCATGATGTGCACGTCGACCAGATTGGACAACGTATCGTCGTTTTCGTCGAAAATATGATCGTAAATGTTGGTACGGCTCACGACTTTGCCGCGATGCAAGGCGAGCAATTCAACAAGCGAATACTCCCTTGCCGTCAGCAACACGGGCTTCCCGTTGCGGGCCACGGTTCGCGCTCGCGTGTCAATCGCGATGTCTCCGATTTGAATGACCGAATCCGCATGTCCGACAGAGCGGCGAATGATCGCTCGCAACCGGGCCAGCAACTCGTTGAGCGCAAACGGCTTGACGAGATAGTCGTCTGCGCCCGAATCCAGACCGCGAACTCGATCATCAAGCCCGTCGCGGGCCGTCAGAATCAGTACAGGCGTTTTCTTCTTGTTCCGCAGGCTCTGAAGCACTTTCCAGCCATCTCGGCGCGGCAGCATCAAGTCAAGGATGATTGCATCGTACTCCCAGCTCGTAGCTTTGAAATCGCCGTTTTCACCATCCTCGGCTTCGTCAACGGCGTACCCTTCCTCGCGCAATGCCTGCGCAATCGCCCGTAGTATTTCTGTCTCATCCTCAATCACAAGTACCCGCATGAGTCCGGCTCCGAATGCCAGGATTCAGCGTAACATAACGAAGCCGCCGCCCGCAACCACCTCCTGTGTCGGTTTCTCCGGATCCGAATCGAACCGAAGAAATGCGCTTCGAAGCACCTGCTCGCACGCGGAACAAATCTCCGGTCGAACGGCCGGATCATCGAGCTCCGACGCAACGCCGATCTGGCAGTCACACCATTGGCAATGGACGATCCACATGGCTTCAACTCCATCACAAGGTCGCGCCCCGACCGACCTGCAATAGTTTGCAATTCGGATAGGGGCGCTGGATTCACTCTTACACTCCCCTATGTCCGCGGCGGAGGCGAACCTGGTCGGCGCGGCAACATTGTGTTTCCGTCGGGACCGTTGATGCCGGTTCCAATTACGACATCCAGCACGGACGGCGGTCGCGTTCCGGCCGGCGGCGCCGGCAACTGCGGCGCCTCACCAAGCTGCACGCGGCCGATCTCATCACCTCGCGTCACGCGAATCTCTATTTCCGGGCCCGTCGTCGAGACTCGACCCGGTGGCAACACTTCTCGCACCCGATACGTGCCGAGTTCCAGCCGGTCGAACCGCCAACTGCCGTCGGGTCGCGTTTCGGCAGTCGCCAGAACGATTCCGTCCTCACCCAACAATTCGACGGTGCGTCGGCCGACACCTTGTTCGCCTCGGCCTCGCACACCGTCACGATTGAGATCGGCGAACACCTGCCCGCTGATCGCCGGCCTGAAGAAGAAGACGTTGTCCTGCAGATTGGTAACTGCAGTATTGCGACGAATAACCGATGCAAGAGTTGTCTGTTCAATTGAGCGCCGCTCGGCGCCCGTAAAGACGTTTTGGAACCAGAATCGATCACCGTCCCGAACGCGGGCAAACTGATCGGCGATAATGCGTGAGAAAGTCGCGCCGACGCTTGAGCCTCGCAGATGATCCTCAGCCAGGCCGCCGACCCAGAGGTCGATGTTGTCAACGCTGCCGTACAGGTCCTTCAGTGCCTGCTGCAGTTCCCGATTGGAAGTAATCTGTGCAAAGCTGCGGACTCGAGGCAAGCCGAAAGCCGCTCGCGTCGCATTGTAGCTGCCCAAACCATGATCGCGGCCTCGTTGAATGTTGAGTGACGCCAAATCGAGCCCTCCGCTTCCGGGAGGACCAAACAGGAAATTGCGCAGATCATCGATGACCTTGGTATCCACTTCATTCGCAAGATCCGAGGCAAGGTACTTAAGCACCGGATCGATGCCGGTTTCATTCAAGATCGCCGTGTTGAAGAACGCTTCACGCAGCGTCAGCGGATCATGAACCGGATTGCCGTTATTGTCGAGAAACTCGATGTCCTCACCGACGAGTGTGTGTCCCACTCGAAATGCCGCCGCGGCAAACTCATTGGAAATCCCCGGATTGACGTTCTGATTGTAACCACGATATGCTCGCGGTGCGTTTGGCCCCAGCAGAGCCGGCAAGAACTCGTTGTAAGTAATCGACTGAATCTCGCCGATCACGCGCATCCTGGCCTTCTGATATATCTCTTCGTCACTAAGCGATGCATCTGCAGCGGAGATCTCACCCGCGATGCGATTGTGCTCTCGCAGGAATAGCGCGTGCAGCGACGTTAGCTCCGGATTCTCGGCGGCACGGATATCGCCTGCGATCACCTGGCCTGTTTCCGGATCGATCGGCAGCAATCCACCGTCGCCCATCTTCATGCGTCCGCCGACAAACTCGCGCAGTTTCGCGGCCGTCGTTTCGTCGGAGCCATACACCATCGACGCGTCAATCCACGCAGTAATGGAATTGACCTGCTGGCGAGGATTGGCGGGCGAGGTTCCGGTTGCACCATCGTACTGCGACCGAGCAAGCGGCATAACTTGCGTGCCGGTTCCAAGTGGATCGAAGAACGCATCGCCGAGCGGGATCGGAATGTTGAACGATTCGCGCGGATTGGCCGACATCGTCAGATCAAGATCATGATCGATGAACTGCCCCCACGCATAGATGAAGGCAGACATGTCGCGATCGTTCATCGGCGTATCTTCCGGCTGTGCGGCCAAGGCATTGCTGATGTCACGCGGGTTGGCGCGACCGACGCCGCCGGGCGCTGAGATGCCGTCGTCGTAGGCCGCAGGAGTTTTTCGCAGCATCGATTCCATCGTGCTGCCCCAATCAGGATGCAAGAGGTTGTGGCCTGTACCGTCGATGGACGGAGCCAGCGCCGCCGGTTGAGATCGGTCTTCCAGTGACTCGACGCGAAGCCAACTCTTTAGTTGCCGTGATGGCAAACAATTGATTTGCCGGAAGAAACGCAGAAGCGACGTGATCGGGTTCATTCTCAATTCCTCGGATCGATGATGGGAAGGAAAAGCGCAGACGATGGACGAGGCCAGCCGGCATACTCTTGCCGGTCGGCATTGACGCTTGCGCCGGCCATGGCGCGACGACTTGCCTGATTCCTGGCGTGCAAGGCGGGAAGATCAGCCGGTGGGTTCGACCTCCTTTCGACATGGCTGGTAGGAAACCGCTCGCGTCGATCGAAGCCGGGCCTGGACGGCCTGACATGGGGAAGTGGCTTCGAATATCACGGAGCAATCGCCCTTGCCGACATCGATCATAGCTGCGCTAACCTGAAGCGAAGATGAAGCAGCTTCAATATTGTGGATTCGACATGAGCGGTTGTATCCAACTCAACGACCAGTCGCGCCGACTTGCAAAAACATCCACGGAAAACACGACAATTTCTGCCATTCTCTACCAACTGCTCCTCGACTTACTCAAACGGCAATTGGAAATGAAACACTGCCGGTTCACACCCCGTCGAACGAACGCTACGATCCGGATTGGGATATGTCACAGTGCGTAGTGAGAAATGGCGCGTAATCAGCATTTCGTCGACGTATCTGGATAACTTTCGAACTGACGTCTTACGCTTGCGAAACAGCACCCTCACTTCGGTATCGGGTCGCTACGGCGGATTACCTTTCCTTCCCACGTCGCTTCGTCGTTTGTCCGGTCGTACGTCAATACGCGGTGCTGGCTGCCGGGCGCCGGAGCGACATCGGCTTTGGGCAGCCATTTGACGTGCTCGGCGATAATCGGAGCATGTTCCTTCTTCCCGGCGAGGTTGGTCCATTCATTCGGATCATTCGTATGTTCGTACAACTCTTCGCTGCCGTCGGCATATCGAATGTATCGCCAACGTTCGCTTCGCACTGCGTGGTTGCCCTGGTTATGCGTCGTGATTGCCGGTCGATCTCGCTTCGCATCGGGGCTCATGAGTTGCGGGACGAGGCTGATTCCTTCGAGATCACCTCGCTTGGCAATGCCGCACAATTCGACCAAAGTTGGATAAATGTCGAGTAATTCCGCCGGCCGGATGCATCTGCCTGCTTTGGCAATTCCTGGTCCGGCGAAAATCAGGGGCACGCGAGTGCTGCGCTCCCAAAGCGAGTTCTTGCCGGAAATGCCCTTCTCACCAAGGTGCCAGCCATGATCGCCCCATACTACAACGACTGTGTTTTTCGACATTCCCGCCTGCTCCAACGCATCCAAAATGCGACCGATCTGTGCATCGACAAACGCAGTGCTCGCGAGATAACTTCGACAAAGATTGCGCCACTGACTCTTCTCTTGGAGCCAACCGAGCCGCGGTTCCGGCAAGTACCAGTGCAGATACCAGGAAAACCTCGGAGTGTCGTCACGGTCGTTCTCAAGAACGCTGGGAAGCACTCGGTCGTCGTCGGGAATCATGTCGAGCCATTTCGGCGGAATGTAGCACGGCACGTGCGGCAAAAAGAATCCGACGCCCATGAAGAACGGCTTATCCTTTGGATGCGACTTGATCTCATTCACCGCCCAACTTGCGACTTGGTAGTCGCCTTTCTGATTGTCCTCGTGCGCAAATGCTCCCCAGTCCATCAGCGGGTTGTCGCCCATCGGCGTCGGCCCGATCAGCTTCTTTTCCGGCCTGATTCCGATGCCGGCGGCGTTCCCGGCTTCGGCAAACTCTCGGACTGCAGGTGTGCCTTTGGGAGCCGGCCCGTTGGGGCCGGTATGAAACAACTTGCCGCAGCCGAGCGTGCGATAGCCATTCGCTTGAAAATGCTGCGGGAGGGTTACGCGGTCTTTCCATTGCGGGACGTTGCGAAACCACGGCGCGAGGCCGTAGATGCCGGTCGTTGAAGGCCGCAGCCCTAGCAACAAACTCGTGCGCGACGGATTGCACAATGGTGCGTTGCAGTGGGCGTTAAGAAACGTGGTGCCGGCAGATGCCAGCCGATTCAGGTTGGGCGTTCGCGCGAGAGTATGGCCGCCGAGCGGTTCAACCCAATCATTCTGATCGTCGATCGCGATGAAAAGTACATTGGGCCGGACGGACGGGCCCTGCGCGGCGCCGTGGCATGCGAGCAAAAGGCCTACCAGCAAAGCGAAAAACAGATCGCGCATGCCAAAGGATGCACCGAAATGAACTTCGAATTGAGCGCTATTTGCTCTCTTCAAGTTTGGTTTGCCATTCATCGAGCAGCTTGCCGATATCGCGGTAAGTGAAGTCCATGTTGGCCAGTTCGTGGGCCATGTCGACGGCCTCAGCGAGGTCGCCGGCTGCAGCATGTCCTTGGGCGAGTTGGAATAGAACTTCCTTTTTCTGAGCTTCTTCGGTCGACGGGATATGCTCAAGAGATTCCTTGAAGTTCCGCTGCGCAAGCCGCCAGTTATTGCGCGACTTAAACGCAAACCCAAGGTACATGAGCGACCGCCACAGGCAGCGCGGATCCTTTCGAGCGGCTTGCAACTCGGCAATCGCCTCGTCAACTTGTCCGGACCGCAAAAGGCGCAACCCAAACTCGACTCGGTGATTCATGTCATTTGGAAATCGATCCGCCTTCAAACGCTGGAGATCCAATTCTCGCGAGTTGATTTCCTTGAGGAGCCGCAGCCGAATCTTGCGAAGTTCCTGTTCCTCGTCGTTGATCGTGGGATCGCGGTCAGGCGACGCCGGCGGCAAATCCGCGAGCTTATCATCGGTTATTCCGAGGTTGCGCCGAAACGGCTCCAGTTCTAGCTCCATCAGCTCGATTCGAATCTGAAAGTGTTGACCCGTAGGTCCCAGGCCGTTTTTCAAGATAACGCACGCTTCGTCATATCGGCCGGCACGCACGTAAACAGCGGCCAGTTGCAAGTACGCGAGCGGGTCAGTCGGATTCGCCGCAACCTTGCCGAGCAATGGCGCCGTCTCTCGCGCTACACGGTCGTTCTGCGGGGCGACTTCGGTTCCGCCGTCCACTTCGCGCGCAACGTCCTCAGTTTCTTCTTCGGCGGCCTGCGGTCGCGACAATGCGCCTCGCTCGTATTGACCACGTGAGATAGTTTCGCTGGCGGCGAGATCCATACCTTTGTGCTGCGCCTCGGCGTCATCCGGCACGGCCCGCTTCACCATCTCCCAGAGCGCGATGGCTTGCGAGAAATTACCTCGCTTTTCGTACATCCGCGCCAGAGCGCGGTTGAGCGCCGGGTCCTGACCATCGCGCTGCCGGGCTTGTTCGAGTAACCAGACCGCCATGTCGATCCATCCCAATCCATCGGCGGCTTCAGCCATATCCATCTGTGAACCGAGGTCCCACGGATTTCGAGTCAGGACTTCTTCACCCTGCTCCAGCACCTTGAGATAGTCCTGCGCGCGTTTCGACGCCTTGATCCGCGCCTTGTGAGCTGAGGTGCTGATCATGGCGAAACGGCTTCCGCGCATGTTGTTTTTGAACTTGGCTTTCTGAGTGCGCCTCAATGCCTGACGAAACGTGAGGTTTCCGGGATCGAGCTTTGTGCATGTCAGCAACAGCTGGATGCCGTAATCAAAGTTACCCGTGGCAATCACTTGATTGGCGCGCTCGAACCTTTCCGCGGCGATTCGCCGTTGCTCCGTAGTTGGTTCCGGCGCTCGCGCCATTTCTTGCGTCGACATGCCCTTTCCTCATCCCCAAGAATGTTCGGTGTCTCTTTCGCCCTTAATCGTAGCACATGGCGGAAACCCACGCTGACCACGGTTTCGTCATTAACTGGTGCGATTCACTGGGCGAACGAATGCAGACCACTTTCGCGAACAAGCCGCATAAACTACACAGTACCTGACATGGTCCAACGCTGACTTTGGAATTGTACCCAGTCGGCTTGGCCATTGCGAGCGCCATTGTCGAAAAAAGTGAAACTCGCCGAGAACGGAGCGTATGACCCGCGTCCTGCATGTTGAGCCGAATTCGCCTGATCCACTTGCGTGCGAACAGGCCGGGCGACTCCTGCGCGAGGGAAATCTCGTGGCGTTTCCGACTGAGACTGTCTACGGTCTCGGTGCAAACGCACTTGACGATGAAGCCGTTGCGTCAATTTATCGAGCCAAAGGCCGTCCTACTTTTAATCCAACGATCGTCCATGTCGCGGACGTCGAAATGGCACGCGTGCTCGCGGAAACTTGGCCAGCAGTCGCTGACTCGCTTGCAGCTAGTTTCTGGCCAGGGCCCCTGACGCTGGTCGTTCGCCATGCCGGTCGCGTTTCAGCAGTTGCGACGGCGGGCGGCGCAACCGTCGCACTGCGTATGCCCAGGCATTTGGTCGCCCTCCGTGTGATAAAGTCGGCCGGCGTGCCCGTTGCTGCGCCTAGCGCCAACCGTTCCGGTTCGATCTCTCCAACGACGGCTGAACATGTCGTGCGCAGTCTAGGAGGGCGAATCGACTTGATCCTCGACAGCGGCCCAACAGATTTGGGCATCGAATCGACAGTCTTGGACTTGTCAGGCGGAACGCCGAGCATCCTGCGGCCTGGCCATGTGACGAAACGAGAGATCGAGAGGATCATCGGCCCAATTGCTGACAGAATCGACGCCGATGGTGGGCCACTGCGATCCCCGGGCCGATTGCAGCGACACTACGCTCCCAATGCTGCGACCGAGTGCCACAATCGAATGTCACTCATCGTTCGGCTGGAAGGGCTTGCGAAGCTAGGCGCACGCGTCGGCGTACTGACGTGCTGCGGTCGCATTCCGCAAGAATACTCGTGCACTCTGCAGAAAGATTTGACGATGGAAGCTGTGCGTTACGCGGCTTCGTTATATGCGTCGCTTCAAGATATGGATGCTGCCGGCGTCGATCATATACTGATCGAGTTGCCGCCGACAGGCGATTCCTGGGACGCCATTCACGATCGTTTGCGACGTGCTGCAGCGGTTTGATTCTTTGCGTCGTTATCCGACGCCGGCACTTCTCCGCGGCTGCGCCAAAAATACCAGGTTGCGATGCTTCGATAGGGCCGCCAGGATACCGATAGCTCCTCGAGTTCGACTGCTCCAGGCAACTCGGGCAACGCAAATGTGTCACGTACACCGGCGCGAAATCCCAGGTCGCCGACAGGCAAGATGTCGGTTCTCCCTAAGCCGAACATCATGAACATGTCCACCGACCAGGGACCGATGCCTTTGACTTCTAACAGGCAGCCGCGAATCTCATCGTCTTCCATCTTCGAGAATTTTTTGAGAGGTACGGTGCGATCCACGATTTTTTGAGCCAGGTCATGAAGTGAATTCGCCTTCGCGGTGGAAAGACCGCAACTTCGCAGTTTCTCGTGCGACGCTTTCAGTACCTTTTCCGGCTGCCAACTCCCGCGTCCGACCATTGCTTTGAGTCGATCGCCAATGGTTTCTGCGGCTGTTGTGGACAGCTGCTGAGAGACAATCGTTCGAATTAGAACGCCAAACAGGTCGCCGCCGGGAGTCCACGTGCAAGGCCCAATTCTCAGGATAAGTTCACGAAGCGGCACCTGACACTTCAGGAGATGCTCCACCGCGTCGCCATAACTCGTTTTTGGAACAGCGGTTGGGCGACCGGCCATAACTACCTCTCAGAAACTTGAAAAAAAGTCCGCTGTGCTGTCCGATTTCGTGTCCGAAATCGCAGTAGTAAGTAGCAACATCTCCGCCGGGAGCATTCGCGATCTGTTGTCTGGGGAAGGCGGCGCGCGAAACACTAGCTCCCGGCGGGGTTGCTTTTTTTTACAGCACTTCAAAATCGTTCGCAAAGGTTTTTCAGCCGATTTTTGCAATTGGCAGTTGGATTTGGCTGATTTTCGAGTCGCACATTGCCTTAATTCCAGTCGTTTCAAACTCAAACAAACTGCGGAATCGACTACGTTCGTCGACGTAACTCTTTTATCTGCCAATAGATAAGTGGAAGCAACAACAACACCCCGACTGCACCGAGCACCCACAGGATCGCCCGGTGCTGCCTCCAATCCCGTTCATCGCCGTTCTGAGCGCCAACCTCGGGCGGCTTCGGAATCGCGGCTCGGAGTATTGATCGATGTTCCTTTAGTTCCTCCGGGTGAAATCGCCGCGAATCTGAGCATTCTTCGAGAACCGTTGCCGCGGACCGAATGTCGCCGGCCACGTTGTATAGCTCGCCAAGTAGCCAGTAGAGCCGAGTATCCTCAGGCAGCCACAGTAAGAGCTGCTGAACGACGGCGATTGCGTCTGAGGGCAGTTTCGCCTTTTCCTCTTCGGCGATGTTACCTGCTTCATACTTACCGTCATTGCCAATGAACCGAACCTGAAAGACGCCGTCGACCGTTTCAACCGGCGCTCGTGCTCCACGCTCTTTGGATTCCCGTAATCTCGCCTTCCAAATCTCAAATAAGATGCGCTCGACGCGCAAATACCACTTCGACTGCTCCTCGCTAAATCCTCCGAACTGCTTCGGGCGCAGGGAAATCGCATCGAGCTGATAGGCAGCGGCGTCCGGCTGTCCAAGCTGATGCAACGTCAATGCCAGTTGACTTTGGAGAACGAAATTGCGCGGCTGCCGCGAACGCATGGATTGCAACACTGAGAATGCCTGTTCGGTCTGACGCATACGCAACAATGCCGCGCCCAGCCGAATCAGGTCCTCATCGCCGGCTCGGTCGCCTTTCGCACGAACGGCGCGTTGAATTTCCTCGCATTCCTGGCGCATCCGCGACGGCGGTTGTGGCACTGCAATCGCCATGTAGTCCTGCATCAGGACGCGAAAGGCATCGAATGGCAGCGGCATCGGCTTGCCTTCGGCCGCAACAATCATCGGCGGTTCGCCCGGCATGTAGATGCCGGCACGAACCAGTCCCGCAGCCGCCAGGACCCACATTACGACCAGTGTTTGAACAGCGCGGGTCATGATGTCGGCGCATCCATTTCGTGCATTTGAGCCACAACCTGGTGCGTCACATCGCAACCGCCCGACATGTTGGTAAAGATGGCCATCGGTGTGTAGATGAATCCCCAGGGCAACCCCCACCATCCAAAGAGCACCGAGATAATCGTCTGCGGCAGGCCGCGCACCCATCCCCACTCGTTCGGTCGCAAATAAACGATAGGCGTGGCTCGTCGAACGCTGAACAGAAAGAATGAGACGCACCACTCAAAAAACACAAACCGCCCGCCTTGTTCCAACTGTCGCAACAGCTCCTGCCGAGGCCATGATAGCGCCTCTTGAACTGAGTAATCCGCCCGGATCGTCGTATCTGGCACTGGCTTTGCCCTTTTCCATCATGAGAGCGTGATTTGAGCGCATTCTATGCAAAAAGTGGTGAAAGCACGGGCACTGATGCCCAAACATCCGGCAGCTTGGAAAGGGAAGAGGACATCGTTTATGGGAATGCAGCCCGATTTGGCGAGGGAAATCACGAAAATCGTCGAGACACGAACGCACCAGCGTCTTCATGAACTGACGGTCGAAGTGCAGTGCGACAGCATTGTCCTTCGCGGGGTCGCTACTACGTTTCACGTGAAGCAACTCGCTCAGCACGGCGTACTCGACCTGCTGCCTGGCATGCGAATCGACAACGCGATTGAGGTCGTGCGTTAGCTCTTCGCTGCAACCGCGGCGTGCTCGCACGTCACTGTCGTTGAAATGCCCCCGCGAGGCGTAAAGACGCCCGTAACTTTGCAGAACCTCGGCCGGCAAACTGCGACGATATCATCCAAAAGCCGATTGATGACAGCTTCATAGAAAATGCCGACATTTCTAAATCGCTGCAAATACAGTTTCAGCGACTTGAGTTCGACGCATGTCGCCGCCGGTCGATACGCGTAGGTGATCGTACCGAAATCCGGCTGACCGGTCTTTGGGCACATCGACGTAAACTCCGGACAGACAATTTCGATGAGGTAGTCTCGCTCCGGCGCGGGATTGGGAAAAGTCTCGAGTTGCTCCCTCACAGGCATTTCCGACATATTGGTGCTCCGCGCTGTTTGTCCTTTGTCCTCGACGTATTCTTAGATTGCAGATACTTCGCCCGCAAGGTGCGTGCGCAATTGCCGTTGTTCTGGTTTCTATCCGGGTGTTCAGCATGCCGAATGCTGTCGTGCTCTTGAGCGGCGGGCTGGATAGCGCCACCATACTGGCGGTCGCCAAGAGCCAGGGTTACAACCCGTTTTCACTGAGCGTCGACTACGGCCAGCGCCATGCCATCGAACTGAAGCGGGCACAACAGATTGCCGACGCTTTTGGCGTTGCTCAGCACAAATGTATTCGTGTGGACCTTCGCACGATCGGCGGCTCGGCCCTGACCGATGACATTGACGTGCCAAAGAACCGTGACGCACACGCCATCGGCCACGGCATTCCCGCGACCTATGTGCCGGCACGCAACACGATCTTCTTGAGCCTGGCGCTTGGTTATGCGGAGACTGTCAACGCATTTGACCTGTTCATCGGCGCCAACGTCTATGACTACTCGGGGTATCCCGACTGCCGGCCGGAATACCTCGACGCATTTGAGCGCATGGCCAATCTGGCGACGAAGACGGCGATCGAAGGCGAAGGCCGTTATCGTATCCACGCTCCGCTTATCCGCTTGACCAAAGCCGAGATCATTCGCACCGGCATCCGCCTGGGCGTGGATTACCACCTGACGAGCAGTTGCTACGATCCGGCCGACGATGGAAAAGCCTGCGGAAAGTGCGACTCTTGCAGCCTGCGGAAAAAGGGATTTGCCGAAGCCGGCCTGCCCGACCCGACCGAGTATCGGAACGGCTAATTGAATGAACGAAAAACCATCCGGCGACGCTGATTGAACAGCGTCGCCGGACGGTTGCATCTGGCCCGACGAATTACTTGTCGAGCTTCTTGATCTCTTCTTCGAGTCCTGCCGCCTGGACGGTGCGGCTAACCACTTTGCCGTCCTTGCCAATCAGGAACATATTCGGCAGCACCATCACTCCATAGCTCTCCGCCAGGCCGCTATCGAGCGCTCCGGCGTCGAAGAGATGGTGTCCGGTCACCACGTTCTTCGACAAGAAGTTGACGGCGTCGGCCTGGTTGTTGTCGAGGTTGACGCACACCAGTTCGATGGACTTTGATCCGAGCACATTCTGAATCGCTTTGATCTTGGCAAAGTCGTTCAGGCACTGGCCGTTCCAACTGGCCCAGTAGTAAACGACGACCGGCCGTCCCTGGAGCTGTTTGATGTCGAACGGCTTGCCGCTGCCAAGCTGGTTGCCTGCGAGTTCAAAAGCCTGGCCTTCGGAATCGAGTCGGCGGATCGCGCCTCGCGCCTTCTTCGCCATTTTGCTTTGCGGGAACTGTTTGGCGAGCGTCTCGTACCAGTTCTTCGCCTCGGTTTCCAGTCCGGTGAACTCGCTGACCATGCCCAGTTGCAAGAGGGCATCGGGAGCGTCGTCAGCGGATGGATACGTCTCCCAGAATTTCTTCAACCGCTCGCGCCACTCCGCCTGCGTCTTTGCATTGACGCCAGCCGGGCCAGACAGTTTGATCGCGTATTCGGCTGACATTTCACGAAACGTCACGTACCCGGCGAGTTTCGGCGTGCCGTTCTTGACGATACGGTCGCGAAGTTCGATCAGCTTTGAATACGCAATGTTGTCCTTCGATGGCTGACCTTGGGCCGCCGAACTGAGGCAATCGGCCTGCTGTTTCAACCAGTTTTCCTTGTCGGCCTCTTTTTCGCAAACCGCGGCCAACTGTTCCAGCACTGCGGCGCGATCGAGATTGTAGCGTACGGCGCTGGCGGCGTCGGTCGCCGAAGCGCCTTTTTCGTCGACTTCGCGCAGCTTGTTGAGCAGCGGCTGCGTTTTCGCGTTGACCTCAATCGTCTCCGAGCCATCGTTGCGGCGCGGCGTCTCTTCGTCGGCGGTCGCATAGCCGGCCGTAGGACCGGTGACGAGTTTCCAAGCGCGACCGACCAGAATCATCTCACCGGTCTGCAGGAAATCGTGCTTGCCTTCGTTGGCGTAGAGGATCGTGCCGCTCTTGTAACGGATCATGTCGATCGGTCCGCCGATCGCGTCGGCCGGAATGCACTGCGGGGCGCCGGTCTCCAAGTGCATCCACTGCGTCTTTTCGCCGAGGGCAGTCAGCGCGGCCGCAGTCTTCTGGAATTTGTCTCGCGTTTGAGCGAGTTTCTCGCGGATTCGCGCCGCTTCCGAGTTCGGCAATTGCAACGTCTTGATGTCGTCGTCGTTGATCTGAAGCGCTTTGAGCCGCTCAAAGTCGCGTGTAATCACAGCCTGGAGCAATTCCTGGCTCACTTCTTCAGGCGAAATCGCTTTCCATTGGTCGATGCGGCCGTCTTCATCGTTGTCGAGGCCGTGCTTCATGCCAGCCTGGCCCATCCATCGGAACTGATCGGCCTTGCGATTGAAGTTCGAGTCAATTTCACGATAGACTTCCTTGCCGTCCTGGAAATACGACCAGACGTCGATATAGCGGTCGCCGTTTGTGTCAAAGAATCGCCGCAACGGTTGATTGTGCGCATCGCGCAGCAAATAGCCGCTGCCGTTCCCTTCACCCTTGATCACTTCGACTTTGCAGTTGGAGTATTCAGATTCGAGAGGGGTCGCGTAGGCAACGCTGTTGTTCTTCGGTCGGATCTTCAACAGATCTTCGACAGACGGGGTCTGCGCAACTGCCGCACTGCCGCCGAGGAAGAGCACACCGCCGAGAATCCGCAGGCCCAATCGTGACGTGGTCATCCGACAACTCCTTTTGCTTCTCTTTCGTCCATGAGTCCTTCGTAGTTATTTTCGGCAGATGCCGGCGTCACGATTTGCGAATCATGTCAATCTTCACAGGTTGAAACCTGCACGATCGGCACAGCTTCACATCGCGGCGCAAATGGGGCAAACTTCACCGGTCCGGCAAGACGCACGTCGGACTGATGGACCCAGTCAACTACGTTGCTCACTAGGTAGTCACGCCGATAGTAACGAATCATCGCGCTGATGCGAGAACCGGGCGGTGGTGCTATTGCCGCAATTCGTTTCATGTCAGCCAGTTCCGTCATCGTTTCGGCCTCCTCAAAAAAAGCGCGACAATCGAGATTGAATGAGTAACGAAGTAAGTAAGTGGCGCGATGAAGTGCGCGACGAACGGTGGCCATGTTAGTCTCTGCCTAGGGATCCATTCTTGAGTACGATTGGTTGCATTTCATCGCTTTTTCCGCTACGAGCAGTGTTTGCGCGCAACGAAAAAACCTACGATCCGGTTTGCGATAGTCAAAGTGATGGACGCCGCTGAGCCCGCAGCGTTGGGTATTCCGGGGACATCATACATAATTCTTGACGGCTCGCATCGACGTCATTACAGTGGAGGCATGGCACGAATCGCACGCATTGTCGTTCCAGGTTTGCCGCATCACGTTACGCAGCGCGGCAATCGCCGGCGGCCGACGTTTTTCAACGACGATGACTACCGTGTTTACCTCGAACTCATGGCCCAATGGTGTGCGGCTTGCAAGGTGGAGGTATGGGGCTACTGCCTTATGCCCAATCACGTGCACCTGATTGCCGTGCCGAGAACCGCCGACGGCTTGCGGCGTGCTTTGGGCGAGGCCCATCGACGGTACACGCGGCACGTCAACTTCCGCAAGGGATGGCGAGGCCATTTGTGGCAAGGCCGCTTCGCGTCATTCGTGATGGATGAAGACTATCTGCTGGCGGCGGCCCGTTATGTGGAACTCAATCCGGTTCGTGCCAAGCTGGTTCGTAGGCCGGGCGACTACCGCTGGAGCAGCGCCGCTGCCCACTTACGTCGCCGAGATGATGCACTGGTCAAGACAGCGCCGTTATTGGAGTTGTACCCTGACTGGCGTGCGTTGCTGGCGTCCGGCGTAACCGACGCCGAGGATCGCATACTGGAACGCCACGAGCGCACGGGCCGTCCACTTGGCGATACCCAGTTCGTGCGCCGATTGGAGAAGCGTCTGGGACGAGTGCTGCAACGGCAGAAGCCAGGCCCCAAACCGCAACGGAGGCTGAATTAAGTACGGTGTCCCCGGAATTCCCGCATGTGGCCGAACACACCCGGCTTCTGCTCCCAGGCCGATTTGTCCCGCAACTCAGCGAAGTAGCGGTCGGCAATGTCTGGCGGCAAAAAGGCGTCGTCGTAGAGCATGATGCCGCCGTCAGTCAATTCGATGGTCTGCATTTACCGATACACCTTCTGGCTGATCTCATCCGTCCTTACGAACTCTTCCTGCTTCTCGACGCCAATCTCCTCGCCGCCTACGGCCAGAATTCCGGGGACACCATACCCAATTCTGGTCGGAACCCATTGAGGCCAATAGCGTAGCGAAGGAGTTCGCGGGACACAATGCCCAACTCGATGGTGACCAGCGCGATTCGGTAAGGCGTCCCCGGAATTCACCTGGCCTTGAGCGCGGGGAATTCCCTGCGCATGTCCGACTATTGCAGAACCGAATGCGCAATACGGTTGTGATTGCTCCACTGAAGACGGGAAAAGGGTGGCGAAAATCTGCAAGATGCCAGGGAAACCCGTACCGGTGCGGGGATAAATCAGAACTTTTTGTTGGATCGTTGTTATGCGTCTCGTCAATTCTTCCAAACGAAGGCACGTCGAATATCAAGTTGGAATCCTTGTCTTAGCGTTGCTGATTTGTTGCTTCCTTCTTTTTTCGATTTATTCCGCACTGCGATGGTCCAACGGGATTCGGGTCAACTTGGTGCGGCACATGAGATTGCCCGAAGAAGTCAGCGCAGTACTGTTTACGGACAATTCCAACCTACTTGTAACATCGAAAGGCGATCCTTTCATTCGTCTATGGCCGTTAAACTCGCCTTACGCTTCGACTATCGACACTGGGGATTTGGCTTCAATCACAGCTGTCACCCTTGTTGCGGGCGCAGACGAACTCTTGGTTGCGCATCAAAATGGTGTACTTTCAACTTGGAACCTTCGGACAAGAACAATGAAACAACAGGAAAAACTGACTGAGCACAAAGTCTTTGCCTTATCAGCTTTGAAAAGTGGCGATGTCTTGATTGCAGAATGCGATGATGGTCGATGTCGAATTTGGAGAAATCTCGCTAACCCATCACTGCAATGTGAAATCACACTTGTACGATTCCATGGCTCATTGGCCATCTCCGCAAACGGTGAATTGTTGGCTCTTGCTGACTCCGAAGGCCGAATCGGCTCGATTTGGCGTACCGAAACTTGTGAAAAAATCGCCAAAATAGAAGGGGACAGATCGCTGGAGATGGAATTCAGTGCAGTGTTTCTTGGCAGGTCGAGTTTGTTTGCTGCAGGCTTGAACTCACACAAGGATGTTGGGGTGTGGAATTCAATCAGCGGATCGATGGAGTATTCAATGATTGGCGGAGCAGGTCGAATACTCGCAATGGCTTCATCGCCCGACGGGGATTTCTTACTCACTGGGCATGAAAACGGTGACATTTGCCTTTGGAGTACTACACGCCGAAAATTGCTGACACAGCTAACAGCGCATAAATCATCGGTCACGCGTGTTGCATTTTCGGACGACGGGAGTCATTTTGCGACAGTTGGTACCGATATCGGGTTTGACGACAAACCTGGAAATAGCGAAGTCAAGATTTGGCAGCTGTTAATGCGATGATTGTACGCAGGAATTCCCTTATCTGGGTGTCCACCATTCGTGGGGAGGTTCAGACATGCTGACCGAACCGCAGCTTGCGGCCATTCGAGAAATGCGAAAACGGGTTACGGATCCGAAAGTCATTAGCCAACTGGATCACATTCTCAAGCCTAGGTAGGTTGCTCAGAAGCTGCAACGCTCACCTTACAATTTGACATTCCCAAACCGGATCGTAGCGTTGGTTCGGTTGATTGCAGAAGCGCTGTTTCGCGTTTGCGTTCGCCGTGCGCGCAGAACGAAGAAGCAGTGTCACAAAATGTCGCAATTTGTCACAGATGTCACAGTTTTTCTGGCCGAGGAGCGGCTTTGCGTCCTGAGGTTGGCGTCTCTGCCGATCGACCAAAGATGAAACTATGTCTCGAGGTGTCGCCAAGTGTCAACCAAAACGAAAAAGGCTGCGAGCTCTCGGCATAGGTGTAATTGAGGCCAGCCAAGCCGGGCGCTCCACGGCAGAGCCGTCGTACAAGGTAAACTTTTCCGGTTGGGCAAGACGTCCGTCAACTCGGCGGACGACAGAGACCGAGCGCAACTTGAATCTTTTTTTTGCGGCCGCTATAAACCAGTCAGGTCTGTTGCGGACAATGCGGCCGGGGTGGCGAGCATCGTCCAGTTGAAGAGCTAGGATGCGTCGGGCATCGAGCGGGCGTGCGCAGCAGGTGCAATTTGACGAAAGACCGGGCGGTCCTGACACGGCAAGTCAAAGAGGCCAGCGACATCGTTGCGGTCATCGGCGGTTTCGTACCGCTCAAGCCCGCTGGAATGCGATATGTCGGGCTGTGTCCTTTCCATAACGATCATCGTCCGTCATTCAACGTCGATCCCAAATGGCAAAACTACCGCTGCTGGGCCTGCGGCAAGACCGGCGACGTATTCACCTTCCTGCAAGAATACGAGAAAGTCAGCTTCATCGAAGCACGTGCGATGCTCGCCCAACGGGCCGGCATCGCGCTCGACGGCGATCAAGGCCCCAATCAAGAGCGAATGCAGCAACTCGAAGCGATTCGCTGGGCTGCCGAGCTGTATCAGAATTGCCTGCTCGAATTGCCGATTGCGGAACGCGCCAGGCGCTATCTGGGCGAGCGGAAACTCACCGGCGAGACGATTCGCAAATTCGGTCTCGGTTTCGCGCCCGGCACGTGGGATTGGCTCGTGCAACAAGCGGGACGGTCCAATCAGCCGTTTGATGTGCTCGAGAAAGTCGGTCTCATCTCGCCGCGATCCGTGGACGCCGGCTGGTATGACCGCTTCCGCGATCGAGTGATGTTTCCGATCAAGGACTCCAGCGGGCGCGTGATCGGCTTCGGCGGGCGCATCTTGCCCGACGCACCGAACATTGATCGTGAACCGAAATATTACAACACGCCGGAATCGCCCCTATTCAGCAAGAGCGATGTGATCTACGGCCTCGATCAGGCTCGTGCTGCCGCCGCAGGAGTCGGATATCTGGCCGTAGTCGAGGGCTACACGGATGTGCTGATGGCCCACCAGTTCGGCGTACCGCAGGTCGTCGCCACGATGGGCACGGCAATGAACGCCCGGCACATTCAGCAGCTTCGCCGCTACGTTCAGCGAGTGATCCTGGTATTCGATGCCGATGCCGGCGGCAAAGGCGGCGTCGATCGCGCCCTCGAAGTGTTCGTGCGAGAGAACGTCGACTTGGCCATTGCGTCGTTGCCTGCAGGTCTCGACCCGTGCGACCTGCTGGTGCAGCAAGGCGCTGAGCCGTTCAAGCGAGCACTTGAAAGCGCCGTGAATGCACTTGATTTCAAATTGAACCAGATGCTCGAACTAGAGCGAGTCAACGGAATTCAGGGTCAGATGCGCGTGTTGAACGCGGTGTTGGCGATCGTCGCGGCGGTGCCCGAGGGCGCGAATGCCGAGGCGCAACAGAAGCGAGAATTGGTCGTAAACCGAATCGCGCACCAATTGGGCTTGTCGGAACGGCGTGTTTGGGAGAGATTAGGAGAGTTGAGAAGTTCGCGGCGAGAGCCAGACTCGCGGCCTGCCGAGACTTCACAACCCTCGACCAGTTCGGCGCCGGCGTTGCCGCACGAGCGCGAATGGATCGAGTTATTGTTGGCCGAACCGTCGCTGGTCTCGAAAGCTCGCGTTGAAGTGCCGGTTGACGAGATGCAGCATCCGGGACTTCGAAAGATACTCGACGGGTTATATTCACTGTACGACGCCGGAGAGACTCCAGATTTGGATGCACTGCGGACGCGACTGGATCACCCCGCACTGGCATCTAAGGCATTGGAACTGCAGCACACGGGCCGAACAAGCCCGGCTGATCGCAACGACTGGTTCGCTCAATTGTGCGCCGCTTTCCGAAGCCGGCGCGAACAGAATTCACGGGAGAAACTTCGCGGAGATTTGACCACGGCGACGGATCACGACGCCGCGATTGAGTTGCTGCGACGTTTGCGGGATGGTCAGGCCGATTCCGATTCCAAGCGCGCGGGATGAGTTTGCCGGCGGCACGGAAGCTGGTTGATATGCTCGCGATTGCAGAATCGTAACTTCAGGTGAGGAGACAGCGGATGGAACTGAAAGTCGATGAAGCCCTGAAAACGCTTTTGGAGTCCGGCAAACGAAAGGGCTATCTCACGTATGCCCAGGTCAAGGCATTCGTGCCCGACGACAACCCCGACAGCAGCCGGCTCGACCAGATCTTGCAGCTTGTCGAAGAAATGGGCATCGACCTGATCGAGGAGTCCGAGGTCGAAGACCGCGAGAACTCGGTCGAGTCGGCCGAAGACTTGCAGGCCGAAGTGGAACTTGCATTCGTCGACGAGGGCGACGGGCGGCACATCGACGATCCGGTTCGCATGTATCTAACGCAGATGGGCGAAATTCCGCTGTTGAAGCGCGAAGAGGAAATCGCCCTTGCGAAGAAGATCGAAGTCACTCGCAAACGTTTTCGCCGCCGCGTGCTCGAATGCGACTATGCGTTGCGCAACGTCTTCGACACGTTGAAGCGGGTGCACACCGGCGACTTGCCTTTCGATCGTACGGTCAAAGTGTCGCTCACTGAAAACCTGGAGAAAGACAAGATCCTCCAGCGCATGCCGCACAATCTCAAGACGCTCGAACACTTGATGGAAAAGAACATCAAGGATTTTGAGCGGCTTGTTGACGAACGAACGAACGCCGCCGAAAAGGAGAACATTCGGCTCGAACTAAAGAAGCGGCGGCGAAAGACGGTGACGCTCGTCGAGGAACTGAGCATTCGGACTCAGCGGGTCCAACCGCTGATGAAGAAGCTCGAACAAATCTCCGTTCGCATGACGGAATTGGAACGGCAGATCGACCTGCTCAAGCGCGATCGCTCGATGCGCGAGGAGCGGGCAAATCTGATCAAGGAACTTGGCGACCTGATGGCTATCACGCTCGAAGAGCCGGAGAGCCTGCGCGTGCGCGTGCAATCGATGGCGACGCGCTTCTGCGAATATGAAGACGCGAAACGAGCGCTGTCGGGCGGCAATCTTCGCCTCGTCGTCAGCATTGCCAAGAAGTACCGCAATCGCGGATTGAGCTTCCTGGACTTGATTCAAGAAGGCAACACCGGCCTGATGCGGGCCGTCGACAAGTACGAGTATCGCCGAGGCTACAAGTTCAGCACGTATGCCACCTGGTGGATTCGCCAGGCTATTACCCGCGCGATTGCCGATCAAGCGCGGACGATTCGGATTCCGGTCCACATGATCGAGACGATGAGCAAGCTGCGAAACGTCTCGAAAAAGCTGCTTCAGGAAATGGGCCGGGAACCCACGATTGAAGAGACCGCCAAGGCCGCCGGCTACACGCTGGAGGAAACGCGGCGAGTCCTTAAGATCAGCCGACACCCAATCAGCCTTGACCGACCCGTCGGCGAAAGCGAGGACAGTTACTTCGGCGATTTTCTTGAAGACCATAGCGTTGAGTCCCCGGTGAGCACCGCGACTCAGGAAATGCTCAAGGATAAGATCGAAAACGTGCTGAAGACGTTGACGTACCGCGAACGCGAGATCATCAAATTGCGATACGGCCTCGGCGACGGCTACACCTATACTCTCGAAGAAGTAGGCCGAATCTTTAAGGTGACACGTGAACGCGTTCGGCAGATTGAAGCGAAAGCCGTTCGCAAACTGCAACATCCCGTGCGAAGCCGCCAGCTCGAGGGCTTCCTCGACGGCGTCCTACGCCGCTAACCCTCGCCGCCGGCCTTTTGGCCGGCGGTTTTTTTTGGTAGAGGACCCATGGCCACCGCTGACACACTCCGCGAGTTGCATCGACTGTTGACGTTTGTTCGCGACCTCAACACCGAGATCGAAGACAGCCCTTCGGCCCTGAAGGCTCAGCAGAATCGGGTCGCTCGCGCTGAAGAGTCGCTCAAAGCGCATCAGGACGGATTGAAACAGCTGAAGGTCGACGTGCTTTCCAAAGAGGCGTCGCTCAAGTCAACGCATCAGCAGATCGGCAAGCATGAGAAACAGCTGAACGAAGCCGCCGCCAAAAAAGAGTACGACGCGCTGCAGACCGAGATCTCGCAAGAAAAGCAGCAATGTGCAACTCTGGAAGACGAAATACTCACGCTGATGGGGCAAATCGATGAGGTCAGCGCCAAGACTCCGGAATTGGAGCAGCGGCTGAAACAGGTTCGGGCAGAGGTCAAGAGTTTTGAGGACGACTCGCAGGAAAGACTGACAAGGCTCAAGAGTTCCCTAGCACAAGCACAGACGGAACTGGCTGCAGTCAAGGATCAGCTGCCGGCTGACTTTCGAGTAATTTGCGACCGACTGATTCAAGCGCATGGGGCTGATGCGATTGCACCGGTCCGTGACAAGACTTGCACTGCGTGCTATTCAACGCTGACCATTCAACAGTTGCGCGAACTCGAGGGCGGACGATTTGTATGCTGTAAGACGTGCGGCAAAGTGCAGTTTCTGATTTCGTAGCCACTCATGAAAGCCCTGATCATCGGCGGCGGCATCGGCGGCCTCACAGCGGCAATCGCGTTGCGCCGCGTCGGCGTCGATGTATGCGTGTTCGAGCAATCGCCGGAACTCCGCGAGGCCGTCGCCGGTTTGAAATTATGGAGCAACGCCACTCGCATACTCGATCGCCTCGGAATTTCGAGCAAGTTGCGACATTGCAGCGCCACACTCGGCGCCGGCGAAATCCGCAATAGTTCAGGCAAACTCCTTACGCGAATCCCGTTTGAGCCGCTGAGCCGCGACGGCGGAAATTCGGTTCTCGGCATTCATCGTGCCGACTTGCTGCGCTTGCTTGCGGAACAATTACCGACGGAGTGCATATTCACGAGCCATCGTCTGGACTCCTTTTCTCAGGATCCGAACTTCGTCACCGCCAAGTTTGCCAACGGTAACAAGATCGACGGTGACTTCCTTGTGGGCGCCGACGGCATCCATACGGTGGTTCGTACACAAATCCTTGGCGATCCTCCCCGATATTGCGGCTATCTGGGTTGGAGGGGCATCGGCTCAATGGATGCGGCTGGCATTGATCCACATCTTTCGGTGTGGTCCTACGGCCGTGGCGCACAGTTTGGACTAATCCCCATCGACAGCAGCCGGGTGTTTTGGTTCGCCACAACGACGTTGCCGGAATCTGAAATCGAACGCCTCGGCCCGCCCAAGGAAGAGCTTCTTCGGCGATTCAGCGAGTGGAGCCGACCTATCCCGGAGTTCCTCGACTCGCTGAATCCTGACTCCGTGCTGGTAACGCCGATTTATGACCGCCATCCCGCCGCGACGTGGGGCCGGGGCCGAGTGACGATGCTTGGCGACGCCGCGCATGCCACATCGCCGACGTTGGGCCAGGGCGCATGCCTCGCGATCGAAAGTGCCTTTGCATTGGCCAAACACATTGAGGCCGCCGGGCATGCCATTCCCGCGCTTCGCAGTTATGAAACTGAACGCCAGACACGAACCGAGAGGATTATTCGACTCTCACGACAAATCGGCGCCGCAATACAGTGGAAACAACCGTTAGCCTGTTGGCTGCGGGATCAACTCATCTGGGCGACTCCATCGCGCTTGCATTTGACTGTATTGCGCTCGATCATAAGTACCGGCCTCATTCCACTGGAGCCGAAGTGCGCATAAGTTCTCCGCCAATCGGCAACGACCTGCGAACGCGACAACGGCTGCTCGTGGCCGCGTTGCAACAGCTTGCGGAATCCGGGCTGCAGCCGGGTCTCGTCACTCGCGCCGCTGCAGCGATCGGATGCGACTTGCCAAGGGCCGAGAAGTTCTTTCGACGTGATGAAGAGGTGGTACTGGCACTCTATGCGAGGTTCGCGACCGATCTCGAAGAAAAAATGCTGGAACTGCCCACGGGCACTGTTGCGGAACGATTCTCCGCGATGATGCAGTCGAAATTGTCGCTCTTATCCCCTCACCGCGCCGCGCTGGCATCCCTGGCCGGCGCAGTGCTGGATCCGAGAAGCGGTCTCGGTCCATTGCATCCACAAATGGAGATCATCCGAAGTCGTGTTCGTGGAGTGATTACTGCCGTGGCAACCGGCGCTTCGGATGGCAATCTTGCGAATCCGACCATCGAAAGAGCACTCTATGCAGTCCATCTGTCGTTGATTCTGTTGTGGACACAAGATCATTCCGAGGACCAATGCTCTACTCAAGCGGCACTGAAACTCGCGTGTGACCTATTCGGATTTTTGACGCCGTTCTTGGCACTTGAGGAAGCCCGGCCGACGTTTGAAACGATCAACGGCATCGTTACGCCTTTGGTTGATCCTCCGGAATCGCCGGACCTTGTGTCAACCGCGGAAGAAGTGCTCCGGCGGTTGTACCGACACCGCCGAATCGCAGATGGGGCCTGCCGCGAAAGTCCCTGTGCCCAGTGCTTTGCTCTTCACTTGCCGCGGGTAAAGTACTTCTTGCACACCGGTCAGCCGCTTCATTTCGTATTGCCCGCATTTCCTGCCAAATCGCCAAGCCGGCGAAAGACGCTCGGTCCATTGCCGGACATGGCTGAAACACTTGCGCTACATTACCTCGAAGAGATCGCGTCGGAACTTCAGCCGCTACATGGGCCGGGAGCATGCGTAACAATCTGCTCAGACGGACACGTTTTCGCTGATCTGGTGTCGGTGCCGGACGACGCCGTGACCCGCTATGGCGAAGAAATCCGAACTCGCATTCGGGCGTCGTCGGGCGACAGTCTCAACACGTTCGACATGTCCGACCTGTATGACACGGCAGACTTCTCGGAGATGCGCCGACAACTCGTGATGCACTATGCCCATTCGCTCGAATCGGTGCAGACGCAAATCGATCGATTCGATCACGCGCGAACGCAATACAACGGCATCCACCGCTTCCTTTTCGAAGAGCAATCGGATATTCAAGTCGGCGTCAGTCGCACAAAGGTGCGTGAGGAATGCAAGAGCCGCGCCATCGAAGTCATTCAAAGGAGTGCCGCCTGGAGCCGACTGCTTGCGGACTGTTTCCCGAGCGCCATTCGACTTTCGATCCATCCGCAGCATCCTCATTCGGCCAAGATCGGTATTCTCCTGGGTGATGCGGGCGACTTATGGCAGACTCCATGGCACGGTGTCGCCTTGAATCGCGCCGGCGTCTGGTCCTTCGTCAAGCGTCATGAGGCCGAATCACTTGGGGCGACGCTAGTCGACAAAGGAGGAGCCAACGCACATTTCGCACTGCCATAACCCAGGCGGTTAAGGCAATCGCCAATATGCGGTTCCAATATCATGTGATTCGAACTTGAGGCTGATGATGAACACGACTAACTCACCGATATTGCTTCAGCCTTTTGGCGCCGAATTCATTTCGCCGAGTCCTCGTAGTCTGCTCGAATTGGATGTAGGTCGGTTACGGACCTGGTTATTGGAGCACCGCCTGGTTCTATTGCGGAATTTCAGGGCGCCATCTGATGAGGAAATGAAAGAAGCTTGCCAACGGTTGGGCACGATTCTCGAATGGGAATTCGGCGCTGTCAACGAATTGAAAGTGCGGGCCGACTCCAAGAACTACCTCTACACGAACCGGGCCGTCCCCTTCCACTGGGATGGCGCGTTTGCAGAGAAGGTGCCGCATTACATCTTCTTTCACTGTGAACTAGCCCCGCCGGCAGGCAGCGGCGGTGAAACGCTGTTTGCGGACACGACAAAAATGCTGCAGCAAGCAACGGGCCTCGAACGGAAAACATGGAACAACATCTCAGTCACGTATCAAACGGAAAAGATTGTGCATTATGGCGGGAAAATCACCGCGAAATTGGTCGATAGGCACCCCGTAACCCGCGAGACAATCCTCCGATTTGCCGAGCCGGTTGACGACTTGAACCCAGTCGCGTTGTCCATTCACGACTTGCCGGAAACGGAGCACAGATCATTTCTGACGGACATGGCACAGCGATTGCGTTCGCCGAATGTTTGCATCACTCATCAATGGCGGACCGGCGACATCGTCATCGCCGACAATCACGCATTGCTTCACGGCAGAAACGAATTTACGCAGCCGGCACAGAGGCATTTGCGACGCGTCAACATACTGTAGGAGTTCGAATTTGCGCCTGGTGGAAAGACTCCTGAGGTTTGTTTCGTACTCACTGCGAATCCGCAGAATTGAGTATCGCGTCGCCGAGATACCAATCTTGCTCATCCCGGTCTTTCTGACGATCACCGATGTCAACGTTTTTCGCCTTTGGACTTTCTGGGAAGGCGTCATCATCTTCTTCCTGATGTTCGCATTCGGAGACTTGGTGAACTGCCTGGCGGACCGTGATCTCGATGCGGTCTACAAACCGAAGTTGACGGAAGCCGTGTACGGACTCGGCCTAAACAACGTGCGCTGGCAAGCCGGTCTCTCCGCTGTCGCGGCATTGGCACTCGCCGTTGACTTGTCGATTCGAACTCAGCGATGGCTGCTCCTTCCCGGCACCCTGCTGGGACTCGTTACCGCCTACGTCTATTCGGTGCCGCCAATCCGCTTGAAGGGACGCGGACTGTGGCAGTTGGCGTTTTATTGGCTCGGGCTCTTCGTATCGCCGATGTCGTTTTCAGCTTTCGTGGTTGCGGACAATCCGCCCTGGGAAACCTATGCAGTTGCGCTCGCTTATGGATGGGTTCAAACCGGCGTTCTCTTGGTGAACACCGCCGAAGACTATCCCGAAGACAAACACGAGAATATTCAGACGGCGATCGTCGCGATGGGACTGCAAATGGGAATCTTCGTCGCGTCATTGATTGCATTATCGGGCACATGCGTATTGCTGAGCGTCATTTGTGGAGTATTCGCATCACGCCATGTGCCTTCCATGGCATGGCTTGGCATTGTTCCACTTGGCGTCGCCACGATAGGAACGAACGCCAGCATCTTGAGTCTGGCGACTCGAATTCGGCGGAAGGAATTGCCGGACGCCATTACAACCGTCAAACGAAGCGCTCGATTCGTTCCGGCGTGGATCACAAGCGTCGCACTCGCAACGCTCGTTGCCGCCTTGGTCGCACATTTTGCTCGTCGTACTTGAGATTACGATATTCTCAATCGCTGCAATACCAGCTTGCCGCTGGGCAAACTCGCGGAATCAGCTACGAGATGCGCTCTTGTCGAGGATAGGAATTCCGAAACTTGCGCGTCGCCAATGATCTGTGAACTAAGGACGATTTCACTCTGATGAGCAACAGTCAACATTTCCTGAACAAGGCTCACCGTCGTTCCAAAATAGTCGATTCGATCATTAATCGTTGCGCTTAATGCGGTGCCGCGATGAACAGCGGCGCGAAACGACGTCGCCAACTCAGGCGTGAAATTGCCGATCGTGCTTGCCAGGAGGCTAGCGGTCCGAGTCGCCGACAAAGGATCGTGAAAGGCAAGAAGTGCGCCTGCCGCCGTTGTCTTGACCAGCGCCCCGCCTTCACTCCGTGCGGCTTCTTCGAGCCAGCGAAAATGCTCCTGCAACAGGGCAAAGGAACGTGCATCGCCCATCTCTGAAAACCGGCCGGCCGTGCCGGGAAGATCGGTAGCGACGAGTGATATTTGTGCGATGCTGATCAACTGTCCGGGCGACAGCCGCTCCGCCGGAAACAACTGTCGGAACAACGGCAGAGAAGTAGCCCTCGCAGCCGTCAGTGCATTCTCTCGCGGCGCCGTCCGCTCCACGCGCACCAAAATTTCCTGCGATGTGTCGTTCATCAAGACGATCGATTGCTGCCCGACGGTCATGATCCGCATCGATTCGGAACTGGGACGGCGCGACAACGGAAGTTCCATGCGACTGACGCGGCCAGCGCTGCTGACGCGGAAATCAACCGAATAGGGCAACTGCGGTCCGCGGAGTTTGTACCGTCCCTCGCCAAGGTTCAGTTGGAGCTCAAACTCTTCGTTCGCGGCCACGCGAATCTGAGCCGCGACATGTGGTGAATGGACTGGACCGCCGATGCAAAAGGTCCCTAATTCATTCGTGCGAACTTCCGGATGTGCTCGGAAGATCAACTCGACCGAGTTGGCGAAATCGAGTTCATAATCCAGGTTGCAGGCATCGCAACGCCCGTGATTTCGAATCTCCCGAAGCGTGTCGATCATCTGCGCCGGGATTCGACAAACGGGGCACAGAATATCCCATACGAGAACGAGCAGGCCTTCGTTCACAGCCCAAAAGCACGCATCGACAAACTGCGACGAGTCGAACGCAAGCGATTCGGCCACGGCCAACGGGCGAATTCGAGACACGTCCTGAGCCGACGATTCACTCAAATAGACGCCGAGATTCTCGACGACCTGTGGCGAGACGCCTCGAGTCAGAAGTCGATCCAGCCCCGAGCGAAGTCGACTAGCTTGATTTCGAGTAAGAGCCGGTGGAGTTTCAAACGCGTCGACAGGAGCGTCAGTCGATTCCGAGAGGTGTGCATCGATTCTGCGATAAACCCGATCCAGGTTGCGACGAGCGTTGAATCCGACTTCCAAGGCGGCAATCCACTTGCCGAAGATTCCGCGCGGCGCAATCCGGAAGCGATGGGTAAGCGTTGTGCCGCCGTCTCCGCGCGGGGCGAGTTCAACGATGCTGACGAGCCAATGGAACGGTCCTTTTTCGACTTCTCGTAGGACGCCAAACCGGCGGCCCTCGACCCATTCAAACGGGTGCTCTTGCCATGTCGACGCAATGCCGAGTTTGCGAATCGAACCATAACGCCGCACTCGGCCGCCTTCTTTTCGCGTTGAAAACGCGACTGCCGGCAAACCGATGGCGCGATTGAGCCGCTCGGTATTGGAGACATGCGGCCAGACCTTCTGCGGCGAAGCGTGCAATTCCCATTGAAATTCAAATCGGATGATTGACTGATTGTCTCCCATGGGAATCAATGGATGCAAGCTCTGCTCAGCCAATTCACCTTTTCGAACACGCATCAACTCTCTAAGCATCGTTGTTGCTGAGGGAAATCGATCGTCTGGGTTCTTGGCAAGCGACTGCTCGACGATTCGGCATACCGGTTCGGTAACATCCTGATTGAAGTTGCGAATAGCAGGAAGCGGTTCGTTGACATGCGCAAGCAACACCGCTAACGGCGAATCTGCTACAAACGGCGGGCGGCCACACAGCAAGTGATATAGGGTAGCGCCGGTCGAATAGATATCGACACGAGCATCCACATGGCCCGTTCCGCGGCCCTGTTCCGGCGCCATGTACAACGGCGTTCCGACAATTCGATCTGCAGTCATTTCAAGCGATTGGGTTTGTTCGACCTGCCGAGCAAGGCCGAAGTCGGCGACTTTCACGCCGAAACGACCGTCGCCCAGTTCGCTTAGGAGAATGTTCTCGGGTTTGATGTCTCGATGGATCACACCGTTGTCATGAGCGGCAGTTAGCGCCCTGCAAACATCAGCCGTAATGTCCAAAGCCAAGTCTTCATCGAGTCGTCGCCGTTCGGTCAGCAATTCGCGCAGACTCCTTCCGGCGACAAACTCCTGCACCAGATAATGGACTCCGTCTTGCTCATTCACTTCAAGCAAATTGGCGACAAACGGACTTTGAACGGCCGCCAACATGCGGGCTTCTTTACGAAATCGCTGCAGCGCTTGCGGTCGATTCGCCGTCTCCGGATGGAGCAGTTTGACCGCGACGACCGCACCGTTGGCAGTGTCAATCGCTTTGAATACCGTGCCCATTCCGCCGGCGCCGAGTTTTTCAACGATGCGAAATCGCCCCAACTGCTGCGGGACGTCTGCAGTCGGCGAGCCTGTAGATGCCTCGCTCAAATCCGCCAATGTAGATTGCAATGGCGATCGCAACGACGAATCGCCCAGAAACGGTCGTAATCGTTTGACAACGTCGCGTGCGCTGGGTCGACGATCCGGATCAAAGTTTTTGAGTTCAACTATCAGCCGGTCCAATTCGGCTGCCAACGCGAACTCCACGGGACTCAACGACAGGTCAGGCACAGTCGCTTGTCGCGGCAATTCGGCGGTGATCGCTGCATTGGCTGCGGAAACGGGACGCAACCATTCCAGAATGGCCCCTAGTGCAAATAAATCGGTCGTCGAGTCGGCCGTATCGGTGGAGGCTAATTCTGGAGGCGAGAACCGTTCCAGGCCCTGAATCGGGGGCGACATGCTGTCGATCTGAATTCCACAAAAATCAACGAGGACATGGTTCTGTTCGGTCCAACCAACTGTGGCCGGCGACAATCGTCCGTGCGTTACTCCAAGTCGATGAGCCTCGGCGACCACATCCGCCAATTCGACGCAGATAGCGGCAGCGACGCTCGTAGGTGCGGGCCTTGCAGCATCGAGGTTGAGATGCAGACTTCCTGAGACGTCTCTCGCACAAACAATAAACGGCGTATCACCGTCGAGGTCAAACTCAACGATCTTGACGGAACTTGAATGATTGATCATCGCAACTTGGTGCAAGCGACGAACCAGAGTCGGCCAACGTTCAGGATTCGTTGTGGCGCCGCTGAGAATTGTGACCTCGAATTGCCCGTCGCCTCTCCGGGCGACATGGCGAGTGCCATCAGCGCCAAGTCCCATGAGAGTGCCTAGTTCATATCGTTGTAAAGACATAATTTCGAGTAGTCTCAATTCTGTAGGACCGCCACTTCACGTCCAGAACGTGCGGATTGAGCCAGTGCATCCAAGACTTGAAGGGTCTTGACGGCTTCCGCCGACTGCGGCGTCGGCAGGCTGGAATCCAAAACGGCGGCGCCGAAATTCTCCAACATCAATTGGATCTGGTCGAATCCCGGCAGAGATTCTTCACGAAACGGTGTCTCACCGATTTGAACAAAGTACTCGGCACGAGGTCCAGGAAGCCACATTTCAGGCACACGAATAACCCCTTTCGTGCCGACGATTTCGAGCCATCCACGGAACGGCAGCGTAAATCCGCAGTCAAACTCAGCAACTGAGCCATCGTCAAACTTCAGGACGCCATTCATCGACAGGTCCACCGCGTTCTGAAACTGTGCGACGGCGTAGACCGACATGGGTTCTTTGCCAAATGCCCAGCGAATGCCGTAGACGGGATAACAGCCGACGTCGAGCAAACTTCCGCCGGCAGACGCTGACTGCAATCGAATGTTTGCAGGGTCTTGTTCCAAGAGAAACGTGAATGCGCCTTTGACGAGCCGTACGTCGCCGATGATGCCGTTTCGCAGCATCTCCTGGATGTGTCGGGTGCGCGGGTGATGCGGCCACATGAAACCATCCATCAAACGGACCTTCCGATGGGCGCAATACTCCGCCAGCGCCAGGGCACTCGCTGCCGAGGGTGTGAGCGGCTTTTCGCAGAGGACGTGCTTGCCGTGATCGGCGGCTCGTCGAGTCCATTCATCATGCAAGTGGTTCGGCAACGGAATGTAGACTGCGTCGATTTTCGGATCCGCGAGCAGTTCCTCGTAAGAACCGTACGCTACAGGAATGCCGGCCGACTTTGCAGCCTCAGTTGCTTTTTCAACGGACCGACTGGCAATTGCACACAAGTCGCCATTGCGGATTTTTTTGAAGGCCGGGATCAAGCGGTTGTTGATCTTCGCTACTCCCAGAATTCCCCAGCGCAAGCGATCTGCCATTTTTCGCGTGTCTCCGGTACTACTGGTTCCATTTGCGACAGCAAGGCGCCAACACCTACAATAATACGAGAGATTGAGGATGTTCGGTTCGAAGGCGACAACGTCAATGTATCCACATCGCATTCGTCTGCGCGGACCTTGGAGATGCGAGTCCACCGATTCCTGGCAGCGGCAAGAACGTGCATTTGGGTTGCCGAAACAGTTAGATTCTTGGGAACGTGTTTGGATCACTTGCGAAGGCGTGAGCGGCCCGACACTCGTAATGCTCAATGAGCAAATCCTCCTGGATTTACAAACTGCGAATCAACCCTTTGCAGTCGAGGTTACGGGAAGGCTTGCGATCCGAAATCGTTTGACGTTTCAAATGACGCCTTCCGCCAAGAGAGGCGAAGTCGCCCTCGAAATTCGTGCGGATGCATGGATCGAGGGGTTGAAGATAGCGTTTGAGGCATGCGGCCATGTGCCGACGCTGCACGTAACCGGCAGGTGCTGCGGCAGAAGCACTTCGCCACTGGATGCGTATGTCATTGTCGGGAGATTTGTCGTGTCGACGATGACAATTTTGCCGTCCGAAGAAGGCGCCGGATTTGATTGGCGGTTCACCATTCCGGAATTTGCATTGCCGGTCGCTGCAAACGTTATTGTCGAACTGGTCCAAGGCAGCATGAACTGGTACAGAGAAGAATACCCGCTGGAGACTTCCACGTTGTGATCAACTGGAATTGACTGCCCTTGAGGTCGCGCATGCCCGTCTTGTTGGCTTGTCCTACGTGCCTGCAGAAAGTTCGTGCGCCCGACAGCGTCTTGGGAAAACAGATCAAGTGTCCGCAGTGCAAGAATCCGTTTCTCGCAACAGACAGCTCGGCCCCGCCGGCGCCATTGCCACGAACGCCATCCCAGCGAGAAACCACAACTGACTCGGCAATCCCTGCGAGCGAACCAGAACCAGCCGCAAGACTTGGAATTGATGCCAGAATTTCAATCGACGATGACGGTAGCGATCCGCCATCAGCGATACGAATCAGCCAGGAAACCGGCGGCAGTTCTTTTGGCGACTTTCTGCTGCTTCGAAAACACGTTGCGCCCAAAATCGCATTGCCCCTGTTCTATCTTGGGCTCGTTGCGATTCTGGTTTTGGGTCTCGTCTGTTTCGTCGCTGCGATCTGCTTAATACTCACTGAAGGTCTCAGTCGCACGATCGGTTTGTTGATGCTGATAGCAACCGGCCTCGCTACGCCGCTCGCAGTAGTCGTCTGGCGCGTATTCTGCGAGATGGTGGTCGCCGTTTTTGGGACGAATGCCGGCAACACTACAGCGCCGAACCTAAGAGATGTCGAGTCGTAAGCATTGAAAGCAAGCGTCTGCCAAAGGCCGCGGAATCAATCCTTACTGATTGATTCCGCCGTCGTCGAGCGACTCCTCGAGGGCACGGATTGCCTCAGCAATATCATCCAATTCCGGATTGATCTTTAGCGCCTTGCGATAGGCGCGAAGCGCTGCACGTGGCTTGCGAAGTTTGACCAAGCAATGCGCCATGCCGGCTTGAGCGCCAAAATGATAAGGATTGAGCTTTAGTGTCTTCTCGCAATCTGAAATTGCCTTTTGAAACTCGCCGAGGTGAAAATGCATGATCGCACGTTGATTGTGCGCTTCGGCAAAACCCGGCACACGCTCGATCAGATTGTCAAGGCCCCGAAGCGTCTTCTGAGCCGACTTCAACTGTGTGAGCCGTTGAAGTTCTCGTTTGTTGGTCTCGCCCTCGGCACGATACCAGATGTTCCAAAGCGCATCGGCAGCAAGTCGGCTTACCTGCGGTTCGGAATCAGCAAGGCAGGCAGCAACGGCGGCATTTGACAACATCGTGCCGTGCAACCCCAACGCCAAAATCGCCGCACGCCGCGCCTGCACTGACTCCGACGTCAAAAGCCTTTGCAAAGTGCCTTCGGAATACGCTTCAGCGACTTTCGTCTGGAATCGTTCAAGATGGGGTTGCAATTCGAGCGATCGGCCGTCTAAGAAGTCGCCATCAGGCAAAGCTGGAAGCTGTTGAAACAACTCGACAAGCAGCGCGATGCGCATTTCCAATTCCTTCACGATATTTTTTCACGACCGGGCGTCGAACGCCTGCGATCATGTCTGTTAACTAGAGTTTATTCCAGTCAAGACCTGTGCGGCAAGCCGTAGAGCGGGAAGTTTCCACAGAAGTTCGAAATCCGTTGCTAGACCGCTCGCTTGATCAGCGTGATCTCGTTGCCTCGGTCATTATGGCGAACCTCATCCATGAAAGTGCGAATGAGCAACAGCCCACGACCGCTCACCTTATCGAGATTCTCCGGGTCCAACGGATCGGGCAGCGTTTTGACGTCAAATCCAGGCCCTTCATCGCGAATGACGTATGTCGAATCTTCGGGCGTATCTTTTGCCTGAACATAAACATGACGATCGCAATATGGCTTTTCCGTTCTTCGTTGTTTGGCCAACTGGTGATAGACGCGCTCTTCGTTCTCACGCAACGAAGACGACAGCTCCAGGTTGCCATGATGCATTGCATTCAGCACTGCTTCACGAAGTGCAACGGTAACACGAACCAGACCCGTTTCATCGGACCCGCTAATTCGAAACAGGCTGTCCTTTAAGAAGCCAATCAGCGGCGGAATCAACGCCGGGTCGTTTTCCAGCTTGAAGTGAGATTCGCTTTGCTCAAGACAATCGAGCAAGCGCAAGTGGCTTCGACTTGCGTGCGACGACTCGATTACGTTGATGACTGTGTCAACCAGCTCCTGTGCCAGCAGCTTCTTGGGCACGTAACTCGCAGCGCCACGCTGCAACGCCTTGATGGCGATCTCTTCACTTCCATGAGCCGTCATTAGTATGACCGGCATCCCCAGGTTCTTGAAACGCACTTCTTCGACAAGTTCCAACCCCGTTTGCGTCGGCATATTCAAATCCGTGAGAATCAGGTCCGGCTTCTCACGTTCCGCCATGGCGACGCCTTCATGGCCGTCGGCAGCGTGAATCAACTTCAGAACGTTCGCAGTATCAAATTCGGTCCAGCCGGTGTGTTTTTCAAGCAGCCGGCTCGCCAATTGCCGGTCGATCGGCGAGTCATCAACGATGAGGATTTTCGGCATGGTGACTACCCTCTTGAATTGCCGTCCTTCGACGACTTCACAAAGTCGGTCATTGCGGGCAATAGCCGATCCAACTCCGTTCGTAGCGAGCGAAATGTCTCATCGCCACCGGTGAGCGTACCGCACCGTCCCATGTTTTCCAACTGCAAAGCAAGATAAGTCGCCCGTTTGGCGCCCAACAGTCCAAACGAGTTCTTGAGCGGATGTGCGCTGACATGGACTTCCTCCGGGCTGCTCAATTGCAGTCCCTTCTCCAGTTGGCAAATCCACGCCGGGCATTGTGTCAGAAACGTCTCCAACAAATCACGCAGAAGCTCCTCGTCTCCGCCGACATAACCCAACGCTTCCGGCCAGTCGACAAGGTCTTGCAGATTGACTTTCTCGACCGGCTCGCACTCCTTGAGCCGCAAAGTTTCCCGAATCGTCGCAAACAACTCTTCGCTTCAAATCGGCTTCGAGACATATGCGTCCATTCCAGCTGCGAGGCATCGTTCTCGATCACCCTTCATCGCGTACGCCGTCATGGCAATAATCGGAATGCGCTTTTGCGTCGCCTTCTCGATCTCACGAATCGCCTGGGCCGCTTCCAATCCATCCATCCGCGGCATCTGAACATCCATGAGTATCAGGTCGAATGCGTTTTTCGATTGAAGTTCTAAGGCCTCTTGACCGTCATGGGCGACTGCGACTGAGTGGCCCTGTTTTTCAAGAAGCCGAACGGCAAGTTTCTGATTGACGGGGTTGTCTTCAGCAAGGAGCACACGAAGCGATCGGTTGATCGAGGCGTCTGCATCACGCGCAGGTCTAGCGTCGCTGCCTCCCGTTCGTTTGCCGAGAGCCGCCTGGATGGCCTGCCGCAGTTCTTTTTGCGAAACCGGCTTCGTCAGATAAGCAGCGATTCCAAGTTCGCGGCACCTTTGTGCGTCACCGCTGCGAGCGCCGGACGTGAGCATCATGATGGTGGCACCGGTCATTTCAGGATGGTCTTTGATTCTCTCGGCAAGTTGAAAGCCGTCCATTTCCGGCATGTGAACATCGAGCAATACGAGCGAATAGGGCTCACCTTGATCTCGAGCGCTCTCCAGCATTCGTATCGCGTTTGCGCCGCTATCGGCCGTCGCGGTGCGCATGCCCCATAGTCGCAGCGATTCGTCGAGAATCCGCCGGTTTGTCTCGTTGTCATCGACGATCAGCACCGACAGATTTTGCACGTCGATCCACGGTGCAGGATCTGGCGTATGACCATTTCCGACTCCCGGTGCAAAGTCGGCTGTAAAGTGAAACGTGCTGCCCATGCCTGGCTTGCTGTCCACCCAAATCCGGCCACCCATCAGTTCGACCAGTCTCGAAGAAATCGTCAAGCCAAGGCCTGTTCCGCCATACTTTCGAGTTGTCGAGCTGTCTGCCTGCGTAAATGGCGCGAAGATCATCGCCTGCTTCTCAACGGGAATCCCGATCCCAGTGTCTTTGACTTGAATGTGCAGCCGCACACGATCGTGGGCCGGCAAAGTCGCGTCTCTTTCAACATCGACGACAACCTCGCCCGACTCGGTGAACTTGATCCCGTTGCCGATGAGATTCAGCAGAATCTGCCGTAAACGGACCGGGTCGCCCCGCAGATTGTCCGGCACGTCCGGCGCGATTCGACACGCCAGTTCCAATCCTTGCTGCGACACACGCGGCGCCATGATCTCAATGGCGTCGTTCACCGTTTCTCGCAATGGAAATTCGACTATCTCCAGGTCGAATTTGCCGGATTCGATCTTGCTGAAATCCAGAATTTCATTGATTAGCGTCAGCAGACTGTCAGCCGATTTCTTGACGAGATCCAGATACTCTCTCTGCTCACGGGTCAGAAGCGTGTCCAAGGCCAATTCCGTCATGCCGATGATGGCGTTCATCGGCGTGCGAATTTCATGACTCATGTTCGCGAGAAACGCGCTCTTGGCGCGATTGGCTGACTCGGCAACGGCTCGCGCCGCCAGCGCTTCTTCCTCCGCTCGTTTTCGTTCGTGAGTTTCCAGCGCCAAAGAAATGAGCGATGCAACTGAAACGGCAAAGTTCTGCTCTTCCTGCGTCCATGTTCGCGGCGTTTCGATTTGTTCGTTGCAAAAAACGCCAACGATAGCGCCTCGAATTCGCAGCGGTGCGTCAAGCATCGAAGTGATGCGATTTGGCATCAAATAGACATCGCCAAATTCGCTGGTTCTTGGGTCAGTGAGCGCGTTATGAGCAGCAATAATCTGTGCCACTTCCAATGCCCGAAAATACGCGGGATAATCCGACGCCCGAAGTTCGGGGCGATTGCCCGATTCATGAGCTTCCGATTCGAACATATCCTGGCAATGCAAGACCGAATGATCGGCATTGAACAGCCAAACGCTCGCACGACCAACACGTAGGGTTCGCGCGGCCGCCTCCGTAAAGTGGCGCAACGCCCCGGATATCGTGTCGCCCAACATTGCCTCGGTTTCAGCCAACGCCAAGACGACCGCGTTGTACTCGCGGAGCGTCGCCTCGCGCCGACGCAATTCCTGCTCGGCGCGGCGGCGCTCGGCAATTTCGTCGCGCAACTGTGCATTGGCGGAATTGAGCTCCGCGGTACGTTGCTCGACGCGTCGCTCCAAGCCTGTGTTCAGCGTGCGAATTTCTTCTTCCGACCTCTTGCGGGCGGTGATGTCTCGCAACATGCCGGTGAATACCGGCGGATCGGAATCCGGCAAACGCAAGATCGTAAGTTCGGCCGGAAATTCGCTGCCGTCGGCACGTAGGGCAGTTAGTTCCAATCGTTTGCCCATCATCTTTGCTTTTCCAGTGGCCAGATAACGAGCAAATCCCTGGCGATGCGCTTCGCGCAGCGGATGCGGGATGATGACATCGGCGAGATCTCGGCCAAATGCCTTGTCTCGGTCAATGCCGAATATCTGCTCTGCAGCTGGATTGAAATCAATGATCATACCTTCGTGATTGATCGCTATTAGTGCATCGAGCGTCGTCTCAAGGATCGCACGATAACGCGCTTCGCTCACACGAAGTGATTCAATCGCCTCCTTGAGTTGGCCAGTGCGCTGATTGACCCGATGTTCGAGTGTCTCGTTCAGGCGCCGAAGTTCATCTTCGGCCCGGATTCGATCCGAGATGTCCTCCCAAGAGCCCAACACTCCAATGACATTTCCCTTCGCATCATGCATTGGAATCTTCGATGTATCTAGCCAGACCGTGCTGCCGTCGATTCGCGTGATTTGTTCGACAATGTGGTATTGAGCGGCATTGGATCGCATGACCTCCCGGTCTTTCTCCAGAAAATAATTCGCCTGCTCTGAAGTGACCGAAGGCAGATCGCGGTCTGTTTTGCCGATGAGTTGTTCCGGTCTGTCAAACCCAAGCGCGCGCAGCACCACTTGGTTGCAGCCAAGATACCGGGACTCCCGATCTTTCCAGAAAATCCCTTGAGGTATGTTGTCCATTACCAGTTGGAGCATTTGGCGCGAAGAGTGAAGTTCCGCTTCGGCCCGCTTGCGGTCGTCAATATCCGTGATCGAGCCGGCCATGCGAGTCGCACGACCAGAATCGTCCCACATCGCCTGGCCTCGGGACATGAACCATCGGTACTGGCCGGACCGAACGCGAAGTCGAATCTCATTTACGTAGGGTGTTCGCTGTTCGAGATGATTGCGAATCGCCAGCGCAGATCTCTCTTGATCGTCGGGATGCATCAATTGCGCGATGATGAGGTTGTAGTCTATGGGAAGCTCGCCGGTCGCATAACCTAGCAGTTCGAGTAGTCGCTGCGACTGGTAAACTTGATTCGTAATCAGATTCCAATCCCAGAGTCCGTCCCCAGTGCCACGCACCGCCAGTTCAAAGCGGTCATGACTCCGCAGAGCCTCTTGCTCAGCTCGAGTCCGGTTCTCCACTTCCTTTTTGAGTCTTTCGGAAACGTGGACGACATCCTCAAACGTGGAAACAAGTACGTCCAGGAGATGCTCGCGATCCATGCTCAAAACAAACGGTTGGCCCAAGAAGCTAATCAAGGTTCTGCCGCCATCCGTAGGCGATGAGCGAGGTCCGCGCGCCAGGAATCGCTGGAGGGCGGCGCGCAATTCCGCGGGCGGCCGATTGGTGCTCACAAATCCATCGGCGCCTGCCTCGAGGCCTCGCAACACGGACACCGGATCTGGTTCGTGATCAATCACGCACAGCGGCGTGCTGGAGTATCGCTTGTCGCCGCGAAAACGCCGGGCAAACTCAAGTACCACTTCAGATGGCAGTCGCAACGAGCACAACACGAGCGCCGGCGGTCGAATTGCCAGTTCGTGCCAGGCCGATTGAAGGTCCGACACCGGGACAAGGTCAAAGTTCCCGGCTATCAGACTTTGGCAAAATTCCGACCTGATAATCGCGGATTCACCAACCAAGAGCACTCGAACCATGTTCCGCCTCAACAGGTCAAATGATTGCTGCACATTCGCCACACAAATGGATATGCAGAAAAATATCACTTCCGATCAAAATTGGGCTTGTTTCTCGCTTCAACGCTACTCCATAATTGCGTCTGTTTCATTTTTCGGGACATGGAGGTTCCTTGTGATCGCCGCTCACCGCAAAAACTCCGTCGACAGTGAATTGGTCAACAGCAAACACGCTCGTCAGGTTGCAGGCGTCTTGAGTTTACTTATCTCAATGGTCGGCCCGCGAACGACGCTGGGGATCATACTCCAGCAGGCGCGATGCGAAGTCGCCAGTCTGCTTCGCAGCCAATGCGACACGATCTCAAACCAAAGCGAAGCTGCATAGACGCCCAGTTCCTTCGCTCTTCGTTCAGCGGTGACATGGCCGTTGCAGGCGTTATCGACGCAACGGCCAAATCGCGGCCTTGTTGCGCACCGCCGCTCTGCGATAATACGGCTACATCTAAACTTGAGCTTAACCGGGAATGTTGCGTAATGCCAGCATCCTTGGAACGCTCAGATTGGATTTTCGTCGTAGGAACCGAAGGGTTATGCTCGCCATCTTCTTATCGTTCTTGTCCGCCAACTTCTCACTCTTCGATCGCACCGTTCAATCTGCCGTTTGGGTGCATGCCGGAAGAGAAGGTCGCGGCACTGGCATTGTCGTATCCGTTCGCCAGAAGCACATTGTCACCAATTATCATGTCGTCGGAGAAGCGACCAACGTCAATTTGTACTTTCCGCATTTCGAGAACGGCCGCCTGACCGCGCAAAGGGACGATTACGTTCGCGATTCCACCGCAAGATTGGTGCGAGGCCGCGTGATACTACGTGACGGAAAACGCGACCTTGCGTTGATCGAAGCCGAACGCCTGCCTACATCGGCTCGCGCGATCGAATTCGCGGATGCGCCCACCAAAGCAGGCGAAAATGCATCGCTCATTGGCAATCGATTTGATTTCCCGACACTGTGGAACTCTGCGAGCGGCAGCGTTCGACAAGTATTTCGTTCGAGGGAAGGCGTTCCTTGGCGGACAGAAACTCTCGCGAAGAAATGCCGTCTCATCGCCTTGGACATTCCAATCGCTGAGGGTGACAGCGGCGGCCCCGTTGTCAATGCGCAAGGAAAGCTGATTGGAGTGACGTCGTCCATTCGCCATTTGGGTCAGCAAACGGCCCTTGCCGTCGAGGTGTCGGAAGTCCGCCGTTTTCTCGAACTTCCGGAAATGCCACCGGCGAAAAAACCTCAACCTCCTTCGATTGTGGAGTCGATCACTCGTGCAACCGTCATCGTTCAATCCTGGGCTTCCTCGAGTCGAGCTACCGGCGTCGTTATCGATCGAGAACGCCGATTGGTGTTAACAACGCATTCTGCCGTCGGGTCTCGCGATCGCGTCTTCGTCACTATTCCGAAATGGAAGGATGGCACACTTGCGTCCGATGTTTCTGACTACGACGACAACGACAGAACCATGGCAGTCGTATTGGCGAGGGATAGGCGGCGCAACCTAGCACTTGTGGAACTTGCTAGGAAATCGCACGATGCCAGTTCATTGATAATCTCGGTCAACGAAGCGCGGCCGGGTGATCAGTTGCATTGCCTCGGCAATCCGAACGGGCACGAAGCATTGTGGCTCTATGCATCGGCCCAGGTTCGCCAGATCAGCCGCGCTCATCTATCGTCGAGTAAAGAAGATGAGGATGTGCGCGTGCTCTTGTTGCAGTCTACGCCGACAGGCCTTGACAGCGGCGGACCGATTACCGACTTGGAGGGAAGATTGGTCGGCCTCTCCAGTGGAAAAAATGGAACAGGATTGAACGTCGTATTTGCAATCGCCGTCACCGAGATTCGCGAGTTTTTGTTAACTGCTCGTTGGGCGACAAACCCAACATCTGTGGCTGACCACGTCAAGCGATCGGAACGATTTGCCAAAGTTCAATGGTGGGAGGAGACCCTGCTCGAAATGACCCGCGCACTCATCGTTGAACCTCGCTCGGGTGTTGCAATCCAAAGAACCGTGGAGTATCTGGTGCTTGCCGGTCAATTTGGGGCCGCCAGGAAGTCAGCGGAGCGATCGCTCGAAATTATCCCGGCAAATGAGTCCTCGGCAATTCACGCGGCAATTGCCCGATGCCTCTTGAATGACGGCAAGACTGATCAGGCGCTCGCGGCCGCCGACGCCGCTATTCGACACGATCCAAAGAACACTTCGGCATTGCTCGCACGCGCCGCCTGTTTCTTATCTGCGGAAAAATTAGCTGAATCTTTGAAGATCCTCAACGACGCGATCTCTCTCCAGCCGAACACGGCGGAAGGGTACTTTCTTCGAAGCACTGTCTACATGAAGAAGCGTCAATTCCAACAAGCACTCGACGATGCATCACGGGCAATCGAACTCGATCCTTACAATCCTGATTTTCTGATCCATCGCTCCAAGATTCATTTGACCCACGAAGACCGGCTAATGGCCGAAGCTGACCGAAATGCCGCGGAACGGCTAGACCGCGAGAATCGTGCGCGATAAGTCGACGCGAGTTACCCTTTCCGAAAATGTGCTTAGACGGCAGAATGGGAGAATAGACGGGAATGGCATTTCAGTTGGAGTCGGAATATGGCAACGGTTAGCGACACAATGGCTTTTGAACGCTGGCGGCGCGAAGTGGCCGGTTCGGCGTCTCCGCAACGACCGACGACCACCGTCAGCAGCGTTCCGATTGACGCACTATACACGCCCGATTCCGTCGGCCCCTTCGACTACGATTACGACCTCGGATACCCGGGCCAGTATCCCTTTGTTCGTGGCGTACATGCGACGATGTACCGAAGCCGGCTCTGGACGATGCGGCAATTTGCCGGGTTCGGCACGCCGAGTCAAACGAATGCACGCTTCAAGTTCCTGCTTGAGAAGGGCCAGACTGGTCTCAGCACCGCATTCGACCTGCCGACTTTGATGGGGCTTGACAGCGACGATCCAAGATCGCTTGGCGAAGTCGGCCGACTCGGCGTAGCGGTTTCGACGCTCGACGACTTGAAGACGCTATATGACGGGATCGACGTCGGCGATGTTTCCGTTTCGATGACCATCAATGCGCCCGCGATCATCATCATGGCCTTCTACCTGGCGAACGCCAAGGATCGCGGCATCGAATGGAAGAAGCTCCGCGGCACAATTCAAAACGACATTCTTAAAGAGTTCCACGCCCAGAACGAATTCGTCTTCCCACCCGAACCCTCGGTGCGCCTCGTCTGCGACGTGATCGAGTTTTGTGCCAAGCACGTTCCACAATGGAACCCGGTCAGCATCAGCGGCTATCACATTCGTGAAGCTGGATCGACCGCCGTACAAGAACTGGCATTCACTCTGGCCGATGGATTGCACTATGTCGACGTGTGCCTCGAGCGCGGCATGCGCGTTGATGACTTTGCGGGCCGGCTGAGTTTCTTCTTTAACGCTCACAATGACGTGTTTGAGGAGATCGCCAAGTACCGAGCGGCCCGGCTGCTATGGGCGGAAACGCTTCGAGACAAGTACGGCGCCGAAAAAGAGAACTCCTGGAAACTTCGCTTTCATGCACAGACGGCCGGCTGCTCTCTCCAAGACAAGCAGCCGCAGGTGAATCTGATTCGCGTGGCTTATCAGGCGCTGGCGGCCGCGCTTGGCGGCTGTCAATCCTTGCATACGAACAGCATGGACGAGACGCTCGCACTGCCCACGGAACACGCCGCCACCCTCGCCCTCCGCACGCAACAAGTGCTTGCGCACGAAACCGGAATTACCAACGCCGTCGACCCGCTCGGCGGAAGCTATTTCATCGAATCTCTGACACGGCAAATGCGCGAACAGGCACGCAGTTATTTCGATCAGATCGAACAACTCGGCGGCATGTTAGCGGCCATCGACAAGGACTTTTTCCGAAGCGAGATTGCCGACGCCGCGTTCGCCTACCAGCGTGAAGTCGATGCCAAGAACAAGCTCATCGTCGGCGTGAACGCTTTCCAGGAGGCCGAAGAGAAACCGATCGACACGCTTTGCATCGAAGATACTGTCGAATCCGATCAGGTCGCCAGCCTTCGCAAGATCAAGCAGCGCCGCAGCACTGACGACGTTCGACGTTGTTTGGACGAGGTCCGCAAAACGTCGCAAACTTCGACGAATCTCATGCCGGCGCTGATCGAAGCTGCTCAAGCTCGCTGCACCGTCGGCGAAATGATGAATGCGATGTGCGAAGTATTCGGCCGTTACGACGCCTCAGGCCGATGGTGATCATGATCGAGCAGGACGGCTGACTCGTTCTGCTTTTTTGGAGAAAGGGCGACGGATCACATCCACCGCTTCATTTTGCGAGCCCATTCTTTCAACTGTTTCAGATCCTTGAAGATGGCTCGCCAAGTCGGCTGGCGGAATGGTCTTGCCAACTTGAAGCAGAAGAGCCGCCACATCAATTTCGATGTTTTGATCGATCGCAGCAAGCGATAACCGTGGATATTCCACACGGCTGAACAGTTCACGCAAATCGGTGCGATCTCTTGCTCCGTCGTTCGGAGAACGGACTGAGCGAGTGCGCTGCCGCAGCCAATACAGGCACGACGGCCTTGCACACCCGCCTCAAACAACGGCGATGGAAAATCCATGCCAATCGGTATAGGAATTTCGAGCCATTCCGGTGAAGAACTCGTCAACGCCGGTCAAAGAATCGGCCGTCGAGCCCGCTGACAGCCTTGAACCGGAGCATTTGACCGGACGTTGTTTTCGAACTATTCTTGATCAGCCGTTGCGCCAAGCGACAAATTGCCGAGGAATCGACCGTGAAATCGTCCATTCGATCGGTCGCAAACGACTATCCAACTCCTAACCACCGCCGCCCGAATGAGCCATTCCATGATGCTGGGTTCCCTCAAACTTGCATCATACACGATCTCGAAGCGCTCGATCGCTCGACCGCTGCCGGCGATAATTGGCCCACTGTGCGAGGGTATGAAATCCTGACGGTGATCGGCTCCGGCGGCATGGGCATTGTCTATAAGGCCAGGCACCGGGAATTGAATCGAATCGTCGCACTGAAAACACTTCGTTGCTCGGCGCTTACTGATACGGAATTTCGCGACCGGTTTCGTGCGGAAGCCGGCGCCGTTGCACGACTTCAACATCCCAACATCATTCAGGTATTTGAAGTCGGTTATGTCGATGCTCCATCTGCTGAATTCGCCAGCCCATTCATTTCACTCGAATTCGTCGACGGCGGCAATCTGACGAAACTGACGACCAAGCCGCAGCCGCCGAGAGCCGCTGCCGAACTGATGGCAAAGGTAGCGCGTGCCGTTCATGCCGCACATCAGGTTGGGATCGTCCATCGCGACCTTAAGCCTGCAAACGTGTTGCTGACAGCCGATGGCCAACCGAAGGTTGCTGACTTTGGTTTGGCGAAGCAGATGGGAACCGAGATCATTCGTGACGGCCGGCAACTGACGCGAGCCGGCATGATTGTCGGAACGCCCGAATATATGGCGCCGGAACAGACGAAAGCCGCGGTCCCAACGCCCGCGATCGACGTCTATGCCATGGGGGTCATTCTGTACGAACTGCTGACGGCTCGCGTGCCATTTCAAGCTTCATCGCCGGTAGAGACGATGAATCTGGTTTTGCAGCAAGAGCCGGTTTCGCCTCGCCGATTGCAGCCCGGTATTCCTCGCGACCTGGAGACGATTTGCCTCAAGTGTCTTGAGAAAGACCCGTCACAGCGATATGAGTCCGCCGAGGCCCTTGCCAATGACCTTCAGTCGTTTTTGAGTGATCGCCCCATCGAAGCACGTCGCACAAGTCAACTGGATCGTGCCCGCCGCTGGTGCCGTCGCAATCCATTGCTCGCCACGACTTTGGTCGTCGCTGCGACGATCATTTTCGGCGCGATACTCTCGGTCAGCCGAAGTTACTGGGAAGTGAATCGAGCACGCATTGACGCGCTCGAACGTGAAAAGGCTGAACGATGGGAGCGTTATCGTGCGATCATCGCAGCTTCGTCAAGCGCCATGCAGGTATATGACGTAGACACCGCTCGCCGGCACCTCGATGCTGCTCCGTCGGAATATCGAGATTGGGAGTGGCGTCATTTGATGAATCGTCTCGATCTGGCATTTCAGATACGCGATTTCGATAACAGCCACTCGATGCTCCATCGGCATTATCGGGCGAAGCAATGGATGCTGATGGCCGGCCAGGACCAATCGGCAAACTTGACGCACATTTTAGATTCCACAATAACTCGAACAATTCGAGCCAAATCAGGCTGGTCTTCTCCGGTCTTGACGCCGGATGAGACAGCGGTTGTCTTTCGAACCAACAACGGCGGCTTGGCTTTTTGCGACATCGAATCGAATCGGCAGCTTTTTGAAATCTCAACCGAGGATAATCCATTCGACCACTGGTGTTTCGCCGCCGATGGAAAATCAATCTTCACAGCAACGCCGGGAATGGTCATTCGGCAACATAGCCTGGACGGCGGACGTCTCGTCAAATCCATAAGATTGGACTGCACCGGCCAGATGGGCTGGCACATTGCACCAGACGACAGACACATTGGCTGTCGCGACCCGAAAAACGGCATCGTGCGCATCTTCGACTTTGAAACCGGCAAGCAACTTGCTGAGTTGCCGGGCCATAGCGCCGAGATCTACGCCGTCGAATTCAGTCCCGATGGAAAGCGAGTCATCACCGTCGATGGGTTCCCCAACAACACCGTGAGACTCTGGGACGCTGACACTGGCAGACTGATCCGTTCGCTGGGCCGACACACGAATGTCATCACCTGGGTCGCTTTCAGCAATGACGGATTGCAACTTGCGACAAGCTCAAGAGATCAGAAGATCCGAATCTGGGACGGCGTTGATGGTCGCACCATTGCGACGCTTAAAGGACACAACGGGCCTGTGATGCAAATTGCGTTCAACGCGGACGGCAAACGACTCGTATCGGCATCGGAAGACCACACCTTGCGGCTTTGGGACACTCAGACCGGAGAGCAAGTCGCTGTGCTGTTCGGGCATCTCAAGGATGTGCAATCGGCACTCTTTACCAACGATGGCAAATACATCCTCTCTTGCTCGGCAGACCGGACACAGCGCATTTGGAATGCCAACGGGGCAGACAAACGCGACATTCTCAACGGACACACTTCGTTCGTATACGGCGTCGCAATCCACCCGGATCAGGTGCGCGTCGCTTCCACGAGTTGGGACGGCACAGCCCGTATCTGGGATTCAACAACTGGCAAGCAACTCTTGAAATTGGATCACCCAGCCGGAGTGATTGTAACATCAGTGGCGTTTCACCCCTCCGGCAAACTACTGGCCACGCGAGCGCGAGACGCCGTGCGACTTTGGGATGTCGAATCTGGAAAGCAACTGCACATCTGGCCCGTCCCAGTCAATGCCTGGCACGACACCAACCTCGCGTTCTCGCACAAGGGCGATCACATTGCCGCCGGATGCACCAGCAACGAGATTCGCGTCTGGAACTGGGTAGACCAAACTGAGATCGTGTTGCAACAGCAAGGCGGTGCGGACATTCGAGACGTTGCATTCAGTCCGGACGATAAGTTCATTGCCGGGTCCACTGACGACGGCGACTGTTCAATCCGCATTTGGGATCTTGCAAAGAAAGAAGTGGCGCGAACGCTGAAAGGCCATAGCCAAGGAGTTTTCTCGGTCGCATACAACGAAAAAGGCACGATGTTCGCAAGTAGTTCAATAGACGGCACCGTCCGACTTTGGGACACCGCAACCTGGAAGGAACTGGCGGTGTTGCGACATCCGACGCGAGTCTACGGCGTCGCTTTCAATCGTGAAGGCACTCGATTGGTCTGTGGTTGTGCCGACAACTCGATACGACTATGGGACTGCCGTACGTATCAGGAGGTTGTCAATATCCGTGGACACACTGCATACATCTACCGAGTGGCATTCAGCCACGACGGCAACCGCCTCTTCTCAGGTTCGGGCGACGGCACAATCCGCATTTGGAACGCCGAGCCGATTGCCGCGTCAAAACAGAATCGTTGATCAATCCAGTCGGCCGCACAAGAATTGCCGTACGACAACACTACTGTTGAACTCGACGTGCCGTTACGTTTTTCACGGGTTTTCCAGGGTTTTGCATCGAGCATGACATCTGCGAAACGGCCAGTTTTCCTGCACCAAATTGGAACCGCAATTTAGGAAAAGAGTCGGCATCCGACTTAAAAACACAGGCTCTTAGCACGATCACGTCAATTGTCTGAAAGTCTGAGCGCCAAATTCACGATAAGGATCTAACGAATACGGTGAAGGCCCCGCGTGCAGTTGACCACGGCCGCGACGTCGCTGAGATGATCGTTCGTCCCGTCACATACGGCATTGGCTTTGTCGTCGAGTGTCACTGGATTAGCTTGTCTCCGTAAGTTCTTAGACTAAAGTACAGTTAGGAACCTGACCAGATTTTGCGTGGAATGATGTTTCAGCGTTTACTCTCCTCACTTCTGATATTCGTGCTGCTGGCTCAGGCCGTTGTCGCGCCCCATTCTCATGCAGGGACCGCACCGGACGGTCATAACCATCAAGCACACGTGCATTTGTCACGCGCCTGTCGTTGCGGCATGGAAGATCGTGATGGCCGGCACAGACACCGACATAAGCACACGCACTCGCACCAGCACGATTCAGACATCATCGACGACCATACGGAAAACTCCGAGGACACTCGTAAGTCCGTTTCCGTTGGCCATCACGATGATGACGCCGTGTACATTGCGGACGCGTTCGCGACCGGAAAAGCATCGCGGTTCGTTCAATACACTGCATCGCTGCAGTTCGAATTGCCTTTGCTTGGACTCAGCGCATATGTGCCGCCCGTTCCATCGCTTCGTATGCCGCGTGCGCTCGGGCCGCCGGCTGGCCGCTTCGGTTGCCCCATCTACCTTCAGACGCTTTCTCTTCTCATTTGATCCTTCGATCTTCCCGGTCGCGCTACGGCCTGCGGAACGCGCAAATGGTTCGCCTTCCGCCGCCAATCCAAGTCGATGACCGGGACATTCGCGACTCGAACATTAAGAACTAGCGTCGCGGGAAAAGTCCGCCGAGAACCCACAACGACAGTCAGCGTGCCACCGGGCGCTCGCTGGCGCGCTCCAGCCTTGATGGCTCTAACAGGAAACGATTATGAAATCCGTTCGCCAGATTCTCAAATACGTCATCGTGCTCGCCGTTGTTGTGGGGTTGGCTGCCGCCGGATATTTCACGCACGATCGATGGTCGCGCTTGCTCAGCCGTGGAAAGCCGGTTGATCCCGTATCGGCAGCAGAGGCGCCTCTTGCCAAGGTGCTGCTTACCGATCCGATGATTGAAAACCTCCGCCTGACTACGGCGCCCCTCAAGGCGGAGACGTCTTGGAAGACAATTCAGATTTCGGGAATGATCGTCGATCGTCCAGGCCGCAGCGATCGCGGGATCGTGACTCCCATCGCCGGCGTCGTGACGGACATTCGCTACTTCCCAGGCGAAACCGTACCGCCTGGGGCAACGATATTCACACTCCAAGTCCTGAGCGAGCCGCTTCACCAGACGCAGACCGAGCTTTTCAAAGCCGTCCAGGACATCAAGCTCAACAAGAAGCAGCGAGCACTATTGGAAAGATCGACTTCAGTTTCCGAGTCGAGTCTCACGGCATTGGACAACCAAATCGCACGCCTGGAAATCGCGGAAATGGCCGGCAGGCAGGAACTGCGTACTCGCGGGCTGACACCCGCCCAGATTGAAAGCGTGGCCGGCGGAAAGTTTGTCAGCGAGATTGCCATTGTCGCTCCGCAGCGCCTAATTGCGGGCGGATCCCCATTTGCGTTGGTCACCACTGGCGCCGATGGCGCCCTCCAGCAGCCGCCGGCGTTCGAAGTACAAGAAGTAAAAGTAGAGCCCGGTCAGAAAGTCGAGGCCGGGCAAACCTTGTGTGTGCTTTCCAATCACCAGATGCTGGCCATCAGGGGCCGAGCCTTCCGCGATGAAACCCCTCTGCTTGAGCGGACGGTAAGAGAGCGTTGGCCGGTCGAAGTGGATTTCCTGGAAGGGCAGGCCGCTGACCGCGAGGCGATGGCTTTTTTCGCTGCGGCTGTGGCCTTTGCCAATTGTCCATCGGGGCCGCTCGTGCTCGCGTCGTCCCTCAGCGCCGGCGCGTCGGAAGGCCGCCTGCCGCCGTTGCAGCAGTTCCTCATCGGCAACCTGGCCAACACTATTGATCCGGTGCATCGAACTTTCGACTTCATCATCCCACTGGACAACCAATGCAAAGTCGTGCAGCGGCCGGGCGCCACGCATTTGCTGTGGCGCTACCGGCCGGGGCAAATCGTACGGCTGCACGTTCGCGTTGAGAAACTCGATAACGTGTTTGTCCTGCCGATTGAAGCGGTCGTACGCGACGGCATCGAAGCATTCGTTTTTACGCAAAACGTGAACACATTCGAGCGGAAGCCGGTACGAATCCTGCTGCAAGAGCGACAGCGAGTCGTCGTCGCCAATGACGGCAGCTTTCCCATCGGCACCTACGTGGCACAAAACGCAGCAGCCCAGTTGAACCGGATGGCCAAGGCTCAGACCAGCACTGTGCCGAAGGGTTATCACGTCCATGCCGACGGCAGCCTGCACAAAAACGAAGACGAGGGCAAATAACCATGTTCAACGCTGTCATCCGATTTTCGCTTGCCCACCGCACGCTGGTCCTGGCAATCTGTGTTGTCGCGCTGGTTTACGGCGGCTACCTGACGACCACGCTGCCTATCGACGTGTTCCCGGACCTGGACCGGCCACGAGTCGTCATTCTGACGGAATGCCCAAACTGGTCGCCGGAAGACGTCGAGACGCGGATCACGCACCCGATCGAGTCGGCGTTGCTTGGTGCGTCCGGTGTCGAGGCGGTACGAAGTCAATCGAGCCAGGGCATGATGGTTGTCTACGTCGAGTTCGACTGGAAAACCGACATTCGGGCTGCGCGGCAGGTGGTCCAGGAACGACTGGCCTCGGTCGCGACGGTCATGCCTCCCGGCATCCGCCCGCAAATGACGCCGCCGACGTCAATCATGGGCCAGTTCATGCACGTTGGCGTGCATCGCCGCAAGGGGCCGCAAGACGGCGAACTCGTGCCCGTGGGACAAACCGGACTCTTGGCGGAGCGAGTGCTGAGAAACGGCAAACAGTTGCTCACCATCTGGCGGCCGAAGGACCGACAACGGCTTGAGTCCTGGGAGAACGTTGAAATCGAGAGGCTTCAGTGGAAGGCCGGCGCTGACGACAAGGCGACGGTTGTCATCGCGGGGCGGACTTACGAGGTTGCCTTCCGCTCGCCGCTGGCAGATCGAATGGACTTGCGGACCACCGCTGACTGGGTGCTTCGACCTCAACTCCTGAAGATTCCCGGCATTGCCGAGGTCATCGTCATGGGCGGCGATGCGAAGCAGTATCAGGTCCTGGTCGATCCGGCCAAGTTGCAAGAATACCGGGTGAGCCTGCAACAAGTCGAAGAAGCCATCAAGAAGAACAACGTCAACGCAAGCGGCGGATTCATCGAGGAGGGGTTGACCGAGCGGCCCGTGCGCGTCATCGGCCGGCTTGGCCCGCTGCCAGAGGATGTCGTCGAGAGACTCCGTAAAGCGCCGGTGAAAACCAACCCAGACCGAGTCGTCCAGCTGGGCCATGTGGCGCAAATCGAGGAAGGCCCCGCTCCAAAGCGGGGCGACGCCAGCATAGACGGTCATGCCGGCGTTGTAATCACGGTCGTAAAGCAACCGCACGCCGACACGCGCAAGTTGACCGCCGAAGTCAAGGCTGCTTTGCAGGAAACGGAAGCATCGCTGCCCGCCGACTTGGTCGTGAATACCGAGTTGTTCCAGCTTCGGAGTTTCATCGATCGCGGCATCTACTATGTCGGCGAAGCGCTCGTCATCGGCGCTGTCTTGGTGGTGATCGTGCTGTTTCTTTTCCTCCTCAATTTCCGCACCACGTTCATCACACTCACAGCCATTCCGTTGTCGTTGGTCATTACCACCTTGGTGTTTCGGCTGATCGGCGCGGTCACCGGGACTGAGTTGTCGATCAACGTGATGACGCTCGGCGGCATTGCTGTGGCGATGGGTGAACTGGTCGATGATGCCGTCGTCGACGTGGAGAATATCTTTCGAAGATTGCGGGAGAACAACGTTTCGGCAACGCCCAAGTCCGCAATTGCCGTGGTCTACCAGGCCAGCAAGGAAATCCGCTCGGCCATCGTGTTCGGGACCGCCGTTGTGATTCTGGCCTTTATGCCGCTATTCGCACTGTCCGGCGTCGAGGGACGTTTGTTTGTGCCGCTGGGTGTCGCCTACATCGTGTCGATCCTGGCTTCCTTGGTGGTTTCATTGACAGTGACTCCGGTGTTGTCGTATTATCTCCTGCCGCAGTCGAAGGCGGCCCACCGCCACTCCGATGGTTGGTTGCTGCGGGGGCTGAAGTGGGCAGCCGGCTACTTGATCCGGTTCAGTATTAAGCATGCCACTATCTTGCTCATCTCGACTTGGATACTGGTCGCCGTCAGTTTCGTGCTGCTGTCTCGCCTGGGGACCGACTTCCTACCAAAGTTTGACGAGGGCAGCATCCAGATCAACGTCTCGCTTCCCGGCGGCTCGTCGCTGCGAGCCTCGAATGAGGTGTCCGAACGGATCGACAAACGATTGCAAGAGTTGCAGAGAACGCCCGAGCACCCGGAGCGGCCCATCCTGCACTTCGCTCGGCGAACAGGGCGTGCGGAACTGGATGAACACGCCCAACCCGTAAATGTCGGCGAGTACATCCTGACGATGAACCCGGAGGCTCGATACCGGCGTGAAGAGATACTCAAAACTCTGCTGACCGAATTGCGGGCGGAGGTTCCCGGTGTGGAGATCGACGCGGAGCAACCGCTCTCGCACTTAATCAGTCACATGCTCTCCGGCGTTAACGCGCAGATTGCCGTCAAGATCTACGGCGACGACCTTGACAAATTGCGAGAGATTGCCGTGCAAATTCAGGGCGTCATAGCAGAAGTGCCGGGCACGACGGCGCCCATCATCGACCCCCAAGAGCGCGTGGATGAACTGCACATCGTGCCGCGCCCCGATGATCTTTCGCGGTACGGCATCAGCCAGGAATACGTCGCCGATTTCGTCCAGACCGCACTTAAGGGAGAGTCCATCTCGCAAGTGCTGGAAGGCCAGCGCCGGTTCGACCTAGTCGTGAAATTGCGCGAACCGTATCGCTCCGATGCCCTAGGACTCAAGGACCTGTTGATGGACTTGCCGGACGGCAGTCAGGTCAAGCTTAGCGAAGTCGCTGATTTTCCCGAGTCGGCAAGCGGCCCGAACCTGGTCAACCGCGAGAACGTTCGCCGCAAGCAGGTGATCCGCTGCAATGTCTCCGGACGCGATCTCGGCAGCACCGCAGCCGAAGTGGAACGACTTGTACGGGATCGCGTTGCGTTGCCGGAAGGTTACAGTTTTGAATTTGGCGGCCAATTTGAAAGCCAGCGCCGAGCCACTCTCTTGATTGCAGTACTCGCCGTCGTGTCTTTGAAAGGTATCTTCGTCGTCCTGCTGATGCTTTACCCGTCGGCACGGATAACGGCGCAGATTCTGAACGCCATTCCGACGGCGTTCATCGGCGGCGTTCTTGCTCTCGTGCTGACAAATCAGACGTTGACGGTGGCCAGTCTCGTCGGTTTCGTGTCGCTGGGCGGGATTGCCGTGCGCAACGGCATCCTGCTCGTGACGCACTACTTTCACCTGATGAAGGAAGAAGGCGAACAGTTCACGGAGCGAATGGTGCTCCGCGGAAGCCTCGAACGACTATCGCCGGTGCTGATGACGGCGCTTACAGCCGGCATCGGCTTGGTGCCGCTGGTGGTCGGTGGCAGGAAGCCGGGGCTCGAAATACTTTACCCGGTAGCGACAGTGATCCTGGGCGGGTTGATTACTTCGACATTCTGCGAGTTCTTGATTCACCCAGGGTTGTTTTGGCGGTTCAGCGGCAAGGACGCCGTTCGAATGACGGAAAGCGAAGGTTTAGATGAAGAATTGCTGCGGGCATCATGACTCCGCACGGATTGGTGTTTGGATTTCTTTACCCAACGAGAGGATGGTTTCAATGAAGTACGCGAAGATTCTCAGTGTGAGCCTGGTTGCGGCTGCCCTACTAATGTCCGGCTGCGACGATAAACCTACGGCGACTTCCGGCCCTCGACCGAAAGACGGGCCCAAAGAAGCCGCTCATCCGCACGGGAAAGGACCGAACGGCGGCGTCGTCTTCGACCTTGGCAAGTATCACGCCGAGTTCACCGTCGATCATCCGAAGAAAGAATGCTACATCCTGGTCATCGACGGCGAGGACAAGGATGCCAAACCGTTGCCGATCGCAGTCAAGGACTTGGTCGTAGTCACGAAAGAGACAAAGACCAAGGAAGGCAAGGTAGTTCCTTCGATGACGATCAAAATGGCGGCGCAGGACGAGAAGGGCGGCAAGGCGTCGAAATTCACCGGCACCGATCCGACGCTCATTAACGTCGCTGACTTCGAAGGAAGTGTGACCGCAGTTATCGACGGCAAGCCGTCGCAGGGTAGTTTCAAAGAGGAATGAGAGTCCGGACGCCGTAAACAGCGTTCCCTCGAAAGTACGACTCAGAACGGCAAGAGTTCATGCCGGCGACCCGTGACTTCGTCCCACGGACCCGGCTTATAGATGGTCACGGCGATACTCTCGCGCAGGCGAGAGTAATCGTCGAAGTACGGCCATAGCGGAGAATTTTGCGGCAGTGGCAGCAAAACACTTCGGCCTGTCGTCGTTTGACACGGCCTGTAGTCCCGCTGCCCTTGGAAAGTGTGGAAAGTGCCCCGCTCAGGACTTGAACCTGAAACCCGCTGATTAAGAGTCAGCTGCTCTGCCAATTGAGCTAGCGGGGCTCACAATGTGACTCTTTCACGATAGTTTTGACGACGCATCTCGGCAAGTGGTTCGCGCTCGCTCAACGACTCGTCCATGACGATTCCAATGCCGGCGCCTATCTTGCCTTCATGACCTCACCTATTCGACTAGCCGTGCTGATTTCCGGCGGCGGCACGACACTGCAGAACCTCATTGAACGCATCGCCGACGGCTCAATCAAGGCGAATATCGTGCAGGTCATTTCCAATCGGGCCGAAGTCGGCGGCGTCGAACGTGCACGGAAGGCAGGCCTACCTACGGCGATTGTTTCCCGCAAAGAATCTGCCGACGTTAATGAGTTCAGCAATCGCATCTTCGACCTTTGTCGTGCGGCTCGTGCCGATCTAGTCTGCCTCGCCGGGTTCCTGCAGCTACTCGTCATCCCGCATGACTTCTGCAATCGCGTCATGAACATTCATCCGGCTCTATTGCCGCAGTTCGGCGGCAAGGGCATGTACGGCCACCACGTGCATGAAGCGGTGATCGCGGCCGGAGCGAGTGAATCCGGCTGCACCGTCCATTTCGTCGACAATCAATATGATCATGGTCCGATCATTTTGCAGCGATCCGTTTCAGTATTTCCAAACGACACCGCCGACATGCTTGCAACGCGAGTATTCGCCGAAGAATGCATCGCTTACCCGGAAGCGATTCAACTGTTCGCGGACGGCCGGATCGTCATCGACGGAAGACGCGTTTCCATTCGGTCATGACGCCGCCGGCACGAGCGCCTTATCGGCGATATCGCGACGGTAGTGCATGCCGCTGAAATGAATCTTCTCGACCGCTTCGTAGGCACGCCGCTTTGCGTCGGCCAATGTGTCCCCCAGAGCGGTCACTCCAAGCACACGACCGCCGTCGGTCAACACGTGCTCGCCGTCGAGCGTGGTCCCCGCGTGAAACACTTTGACGTCGGCCAACTTCGCTGCCTGTTCCAGCCCGGAAATCAACCGGCCCTTTGGATAGCTGCCCGGGTAGCCCTGACTCGCGAGGACGACACACACAGCCGGTCGCGGATCCCACTCGATGCGGCTCTCGTCGAAATCACTGACGCTGTCATCGACGACGGCCAACAGCAATTCCAGCAAATCGGATTTGAGTCGCATCATGAGCGGCTGCGTTTCCGGATCGCCGAAGCGAACGTTGTATTCGAGCACACGCGGGCCCTGGTTCGTGGCCATCAGTCCTGTGAAGAGCAAACCGCGAAACGGGCATCGGGCTCGCTTCATCGCGTGTATCGTCGGCACGAGTACGTTTTCTTCGATGTCCGACAACATCTCGGCCGTGGCCAACGGAGCCGGACAATACGCGCCCATGCCGCCGGTGTTCGGCCCCTGATCTCCGTCGAAAACGGCCTTGTGATCCTGCGTCGGCGGCAGCGGGATGATGTTGCGACCGCCAATCAGTGCAAACAAACTCAGTTCCTGACCCTCGAGCCGTTTTTCGACGACGATCTGTCGCCCGACGTCCCTGCCGAATTCCTCACGAATCATGATGCGATCGACTGCGGCGAGCGCTTCCTCCGGCGTACTGCAGACGATGACGCCTTTGCCGGCTGCGAGTCCATCGGCCTTTACGACCAACGGATAGTCGCGAGTTTGAATGTAGTATTTCGCCGGTTCCGGGTGATCGAAAACTTTGAACTCGGCCGTCGGCACGTCGGCATTGCGCATCACGGCCTTCGAAAACGCCTTGCTGGCTTCGAGCCGGGCTGCCGACTTGCTGGGCCCGAATACTCGCAGGCCGTGAGCCTGAAAGTGGTCCACGATGCCGTTGGCCAACGGGTCCTCCGGCCCGACAATAGTCAAACCGATGTCTTCCTTTTTCGCAAATCGAACCAGTTGATCGAATTCAATCGGAGTCGGCTCGATCGGCACGTTTGCCATTTTGGGCTCAGCGGCCGTGCCAGCATTGCCCGGCGCGACAAAGACCTTCGCGACGCGAGGCGACTGCGCCAGTTTCCACGCCAAGGCATGCTCTCGACCGCCTTTGCCCAGCACCAATACGTTCAATCGCTTCTCCCCATGTGCCGCTTTACGGCGGCGAAGAATTCCAGCAGATTCCGACGATTCTGGCCCAGGTCGCCCTTGCCCACGCGGCTTTGGCTGCGGGCATGCACACGGGCGCCGTCGGCCAAAGTTTCAACACGAATCGTTACGTCATCGACAAACCGGAAGAGCCGCGTCCGCCGAGTCGCGCGAATAATGCCGCTCGATTCATCCTGCGATTCTATGCGCCAGCGCGGCAATGAGCGAATCGCGTCAAGCACCGACTGCCAAACACTCGCCGCCGGCAGCCCAAGCGTCAACGGCCCCAAATCCGGGTGGCTTGGCGGCGTCGTATCGGCCCAGTTCTGATGCATCCGTTGCCACCAACCCATTGCCTTCTCCTGAATGCCGCTACCGAACAGTTTACCGTACCAAGCACCCTGTAGCCCGGCGAGCGATCAGCGTCGAGTTTCGTTGCATTGCACACCCCTGCCCCTTCCGAATTCCTGCGTGCAAGCCAACATTACAGCGTGCAAACCATCGATACAGTGTGCAAAGCAAAGGCTTCCAGCCCGCAAACAAACGCTCCAGATGCAAGCAATCGTTTGATCGTGCAAACCAATGACCGGATCAGCGAGCCCTCGAGTTGTTCGTGTTTCACCTTCGTATGCTCTGTGACTCTGTGTTGAAATCTTGACTTAATCCACTTCGTGGCACTTTCCCGGTCCGGTTTCCCGAAAAACACCGCCAAGCATGTCATTTTGTGTCATTTTGTGACACCTGTTACTCGAATTGTGCGCACCGCGAACGCAAACGCGATTCCGCGCCTCTGCATTCAACCGAACCAACGCTACGATCCGGTTTGGGAATGTCAAAGCGATTGCGGATTGCGGATTGCCGTTCGCTTGTTGCAGACGAAGACGGCATCGTCCCCAGATGAATGTTTTTCTGCCTGGTTACGAAGGTCCTCCCTCACAACCTCTTCTGTCGTAACTAGGTGGAACTGCGAGGGCCGGCCGGGACTGATCGAGGTCACGACGTGCAGTTGGAATGACGAGTCGGCGTCCGTGAGGCAGGAGCCTTGAAGAGTGGGTCAGTTCATGGTGCGACAAGCCACGACCAGTTCATCGAGCAGTTTCATGAGACCGCCTCTGATTCAGTTTTCGGATTCGGACAAATATATGAACATATGCACAAAGTCACTGTGTCCCCAGAAAACTGCAAGCCTTTCTTGTTGCATTCCGTTATGCGAGGCGTATTATCTGAATTCAGTTTCTGACTTATCGCAATCGCGCGATTGCGATAATCACCTGTTCGGCTTTCGGAAATCGCCATGAATGAGCATCTGCGCGTCCTCTACGAAGCGGCGTTTCCGACCTTCGGGGAAATCGCCGCGGGTTCGGAGAAGGTAAGTTGGCCTCTGCTGCTGGAGGTGCCCGAGGGGTACTCGTCTGTACCGGTCAAACTGCTGGTTGTCGGGCAAGAAACGCGGGGATGGGGCAGCGGCGTTCCGCGGGACGTCGAGGAGGTGGTGGCCCTCTATCGGGCCTTCGAACTTGGCCGCTGGTATCGGGCCACGCCCTTCTGGCAAGCCGTTCACCGGCTTCACCGTCTGCTAAACCCCGACGCTCCTCCGCGCGCGTTCCTCTGGTCCAACTTGGTGAAGGTATCGCAGCACAAGACCCGGCCCTCGCCGGTTGTCGAAGAAGCAGTGTGTCGGTTGGGGTTGCTACGCGCGGAGATCCGCATTACGCGGCCGGACGCCATCGTGTTCTTCACCGGGTCGAGCTATGACGGCCGACTGCGGGAGACATTCCCAGGTGCAGCGCTGGACCGGCTATCTCGGTTCGTCAGCCGGGTGAGGCACGAGGAGTTGCCCTGGCACAGTTACCGCACGAGCCATCCGAACTACCTGCGCCTGTCGGGGAACTGGCAGGTGTTGGAAGAGATCGCCAGTCAGGTGGCCGGTGGACGAGAGCCGGCCGAACCAGGGCGCTGCACCTGACCGGCGGGGATAACGGCTCTACAATCTCATGGGCTCCCCGCCCCGCCGGCAGGTGAGCTTGGTCGACTATGATGCCGCAGTCACGTACAGTGCGTCGTCGGTTTTTTCTCGTGGCGATTCGCACGTTGGAAGATTCGGGATTCACTCGACTATTCGCGGTCACGGCCACAGGCCGGCCGCCGGGATCACATACGAGGCCGGGTCCCGCTTTCATTAGGACAACGTCCGCTTC